>ENA-OREC01000099-OREC01000099.1-marine-metagenome-genome-assembly--contig:-NODE-99-length-22180-cov-11.523458_pt1 | contig 22180 bp, 9 predicted proteins | sample MGYA00248626_ERZ508543 | MGnify/ENA primary metagenome ERZ508543 (study PRJEB26211, sample SAMN05518279) | marine metagenome | isolation source: Puget Sound, Washington, USA | host: Bankia setacea | place...
ACGTACAGACACATATTGACTAATACACAAGGACTTAAAGAGCATTACACATAATTCGGGCATTTCAGCAAATATTCCGCAAGGTTCCACGTTAATTTATACTCTAGTGTTGTAAGTGAATAATCCATCGTAAGACAAATCAAGACTGCAAAACAACAAATGTAAAGAATAACGACAACTTATGATATTAAACAAGCAAATTAACAATGGCTTCCTTGCATAAGTATGGTTTAAGATACAATAACGAGTTATCTATTAAACAAGCAGATTGTCTCCCTTAACACCAATAAGCTTATGTCTCAACTGGTAATATTCAAGTACGTGAGTTCATTTTATATTATGATTAACTTACATATTTGTTTGTCCTGGTGCCTTGCGTTCTCCCCAGCCACTTTTAGTAGACCCTGTATATTCATAAGTAATGTCTCTATGGAAGAATAGCCCGGTAAAGTTCCGTTACTCAGTGTAGTAGGATTCGCCGGACTTGCTGTAGTTGTCTCCCCTAGCTCGCTGTGAGAAAATGTTTCCATCAGATCAACGCTGTCTCCTGCAACATTGAAAACGTTTATATTTGATTGAGAACTTACACTGGTCTTAAAAGTTTCGGAAAGTATACTTTGTGGTCGCTACGAGAATATAAATTCAGTAAATTTCCACTTATAAGACCACCCTCGGGACCGACAAGTGGTCTTAATAGCAAGTTGGTCCATGTAAAGAAAACACAATTACATCGAATTTAGCTGCTTGAAACCGGTAATATGTGTTTTACATAGCGAATCGGTCTTAATATCGAGTGGTCTTAATAACGTAACTTTGCTGTATTACTTTCTCGTAGTTCGACAAGTATATGCACTATTTACTACATCACATTATGAAGCTTATCTACGTTTTCGTTCTTAGTTTATGTATAGGGGATTAAGGACAGCATGTTTGGTTTGAGTCATTTTTTGGTGCTCAGTATTTTCGTTGTATCTATCCAACATGGGAAGGGACAGACGCAACTGATTTCCTTTCTATAAAAGATTAAGGAAAAAACAAATACGTATTGCTTGAAAAGACCTGTCATTTTCAGCCAATCAGAGTTAGCAATGAGGTTGATGAACTTGTTGCTCGGTAATAAACAAGTCACGCATGTTACAAGCTATCACAAGTCTGGAAGATCTCTCTATGACAGAAGACGAGCGATGCTGTTCTGAGGATGGATATTTATAGTTAAGCTTATTTCTTCTAATACGTTAATTAAAGGGGGCAACCAACACGAGTTTCTTTCCTCCAAAGCGTAATATATAGTTGCGTGGTAGGGGCACATAACTCGGTCTTAAATATTTTAAAATGTACACATAACATAACATAACAAGGGGTGTAACTCTGTTTACCGCTATACTGTTGGCTAAACTGTGAAGTACGCATTCCTCTTTAATAATACATGTAATTTGATTTTACCTTTCATTCGATTTTTATTTTATATCATTTTCCTGTACAGTCTGTTTTACAATTTACTATTTTTTCATATTTGTTTTGGTAAACATTCTTTTAACATGTGTGTTTTCTACAATTAAAAATGTTCATAAACACATTTGAAACATTCGGTAACAGACACCGTCACCAACAGCGCCTGTCTACATTAATTGTGTATATAGAGAGAAATAAAAAAGTTACAATGTTGAAAGCTTAATTTCCAGTACAGCTCCGTGCTGGCGACAGTGTGGTGTAAGTTCATGTCGAGATTCGCCTGGCTATTTAAATGTATTATTATTTCCTGATTTACCATGGGTTTTGTTTTCGTGTTTTCATGTTTTCATCATTTAAAAGCCATGAACACAACTTGATAAAATTGACATGTAACGTTCATGGAGTTACTATTTTCTGATTTTTTCCATTTTTCTTCATTTTTTCCTTATGTACTTCTCGCTTTTAATTCGTGTTAGGTTGCCTTTTGTAACACGTCCACTGTAAAAGGCATTAAACGACAGCGGAATAAACTTGCTGCACGTTTGGAATACCTCATGCATCATCATTAGATAAAATAACCATTTATGATATCACAGGGGTACAAAGAAATGCCCGTACAATGCCACAGTCGCTCATATGTGATGCAATGAATAGGACCCCTGATTTAGAGACTCATACTTTATTACTTTTGTGAGCGGAATCAGTCCAAAACGTTGATTGGAAATTATTAGAAACTTAACAATATTGGATTAAAACAATTTACCCACGGAAATTAATCCGTTTCATGTACGGGAGAAAAAGATTGAACGCGGAGCCCGTAACAAGACGAAATTATATACAGAGCTATGAATTGAAGAAATTAACTCTGGAACGGTTATTGCCAGAGTGAAATGCCGCGAAATCGGAATTAATAAATTTATGACTGGCTTTTCATTTATTTCGCTCCGCACAATCGGCGCTAGCAATTAATAGGACTGTAATAGGCGCGAAACCATATTCGTCAGAAAATCTGCAATGTGGTTGATTTTAGCTCATTGATCGAACCTCTCTAGAACCACGAACGGATTGATGGAGCACAGAATAAGCGATAGGAAAATGTACTTTCTTTATCATGTGATCCATCAAGTTAAAGAGTTTTCATACAGGAACTATTTGAGAAAAAAATGAAACAGTATTAAGTTCGCTTGTATGAACATTTAGGTTTATTAGTTAGAATGGATGTGAAATAACATTGAACACGGTCGTGACGTCATGCTACATTCTGTTCTGTTCTGTCAAAAATTCACTTGGAGAAGAAATCATGCTAACGTGTAATACTTTTTAAAGTTATGCCATACGCAAACAAGTTTCATCATGAATGAATAAATGATAATTAGGATCTTACGATGGTTCACACAACAAAATGGCGGCTTTAAACTGTGTTTTGGGCGGTCTTATTAATTCAGTGGTCTTTTGCGAAAAAAAATGAGGAAAAATGCCACCTTTACATTTAACACGAATGAACGCCATTACCTACCCCCCAGTATGAGAATCACTATAGCACTCGTACCATTGGTGCAATACAACTATCGTTTGAATAGAGTGGTCTCAATTTACAAATAAAACCGCCAACAAATTAGACCATTTCTAGATATGTGTTTTTCGGTGTAAACAGCTGAATTTCATTCGTCCGTTATCTCTATTAAGACCGATTTACTTAAGCCTTATTTCTCTTGGTCGCAAGGGTGGTCCTTTAAATGATAGTTCAATGTAATTTGCACGTGCAAGCAATTAAGAGAACGTTCGCATGACATAAACACGTGGTTAACCTTATTTCTCTGAACTATTGGTAAATACTAATGTTTTACAGTTGCTCATTTTCATGCTATTTTGTATATTTTGATTCTTAAACATACATGATTAAATGATCCTGCACCAAGAACAAACATAAGTTTTCGGTAAAATTATGTTTGCAAGAACCTTTTAATCCTAGTTGTTTATCAAAGCGCAGTGCACCGGCCACCGCGATTAGCGAGCTTTATGGTGTGACGTGTTGTACCCGGGCCTTAATCTAAGCCGACTTAATGTTAGTATTTAACTTTTTCTTAGAAGTATACAATTTACCTTTTTTCATATCGATTAGTTTGCAAAAAAGGAAAACACATTCGTAAAGGAAGCGAAATGAGAAAGACGGGAAATAGACGTTCAGGCCAAAGGATTAGGAACGTTAAAGGAAAATGGAGTTTTAATATTATTGCTTAACGCTCAATAAGATTAAGCAAATCTTTTCAAGTGAAAGATAATAAAAAGGTGGGAAAATCATTGAAATCTTTTGTACGATGATATGGAACTTATTTAACGAGTTATTTCCAGTAGATTTAATGCAGAACACACTTTTCCTTATCAGTCCTCAAACAAGTAAATAAAATTGTATATCTATGTAATAGTGCGATGTTGGGATATAAAACAGTAAATTAAGTAAAGGGCTTAGCAGATAAAACAGCTAGATTTCATACATATGTTTACATGATTGGGTGTTTTTATATTTCTGGATTTTGCTAATAACCGAGCGGTTAAACATTAAACGGAATGTTCATTATCAGTAATAATTGGCTCACAGTTTTCCACAATTTCAAACAGTCATTCAAAAGCGATTACAGTTCGGGTTTAATGTTAAAGCCAGTGCAACAAAATTAAAACACCCGGTACGTTCCCCGGCTCCAAGAGAGCGACTGGTACCATTTCAATTTGCCTGATATTCTAATAGTAGGGAAATGGCATCGTTTTAACTGTAAATTGCTTTTTGTTTTCCACTTTTTCATTAAATGTTTTATTTTGCGTTTTGGAAGAGATAGTGATAGAGCGTGAGACCAGATGTAAACTGCAGCCAGCCTGAGCCAGGACCTCTAGGGAGCTGTTGGCGACATCAAAGTGTCCGCCTGCTGGGTGATACGTCTGCTGCAGGCCGAACGCGTCGGTGAAAATAGTCATGAAATAGTCTCAAACTTTAATGATTTTGATATTTGTAATTATTTCATCATTTTGCAGAGGAATGTGCTCTGTATGCGTCTAGGCAAAGATAGCATGCACACGTCCCCTGGGTTATAGAAACAAATATCTCATAATGTAGGAATGTGATCTACACGGAGACGTATTGAGAACTTTGTAAATATACATATCAGTTTCAAATATGTGAAACAGAAAGAGTCAGCTAGATGGAGGAAAGAAAACTCATTTAATCTTTCAGTTTTGACGTATGTTGCACAACAAATCCAGCAACTCAAGGATTTTATTGTAAGTTTCTACTTTTGTCCTGCAATCACAATGTATCAGTACTTTTTGTACCGGTGGTCGTCACCATCACCATCGTCACCACCATCATCATAATCATCATCATCGTCGTCATCACTATATCATCATCAGCAGCAACATCCTCACTACCACTATCACCATCACTACTAGAGTTATCATATGGACACGTGTCAAAGTTTAGTGTACATATATTTGTTTGATACATACCTGCACTTTTGTCATCATCTGACGGGTTGTCATCATCAATATCGTTGTCGTCGTCTGACATCGGGTCTTCCGATCGTGAGTTCGGGGATTTTCGTAAGTCTTCGGCATGTCCGTTTACGTGGAGGTTCAGTGGTGTGTTGTCGTCTACAACACATGAAAGTTGGGCTTAATAAAAACATCAAAAGTACATAAGTCATAGGGAAGTCGGTCATGTGGTAGTTAAGAGTGCAAACAGTTGATGCGGTGGCAGCAGACGAAAAACGAACCAGACGAACCAATGAGCATGCGCCAGGAGTACGGTTGCACGAACTTCCGGGTTTCATAATTCCATGTCATGTCGCCTTTAGCCAGTTTGGACGTTTGTTTTAAAAGGTTGTAACTGTACCTATAAGGGGGTCGTGGTCTCACAATGACACACGGATCAGTGGGGAATACGGGGGCTTTCCTAGTCTGACCTAATAAGAGTATGCATAGGTTGCACGGATCGTTTACACATATCATTCCGAATGAAACTGGAGTATAAAGCCTGTAAAATGACACCATGTTCCGTGTTCTGCAAGACGTGCTTGGCGCTGAGGACTAACCCAAAATATAACAAGGAATCATTAAGCACAGAACGCCCACTTGTCTTCTAGAGTTAATGTTTTCTAATTTGATATGGCTTTATGAGTCATTTATGATATATTAGCAGACGTGCGGTTTGTGAATTTGACACCTCTTACTTTGAGCGTTTTATGAATGAATAAGGACAGTCACAATAAAAGCCACGGTGATTCGAATCGACTCATTTTCAGAACAGACGGGTTTAAGAATAGCAGCCTGTAAAGGGAGTGCAACTAGTATTTATAACAGCATGTCCCCCAGCTTTATTAACCAGTCGGAACTTCTCGGGGATTTCCGTAACTGATGACGACGAATATCGGAAAGTGCCGAAGTGCTCCGATTGTATGAGCTCTACTCTTCAATCAGTATCAGAGTTACCAAAAAGGGGAATACAACGGAAAAGGAGATGATACGATTAGAAAAAGAAGAGAAGAAAAGTGATCACATATATGTACCAAGAAATGATTAGTAACAAAAAGCATGTATCCATTAAATCACGAGTTTATAACAAAGACATATGCGCTATATAATATATGAGAGTAAGCACAACGTCTTGTTAAAAGTTCATGAATATCCATTTGGAATATACGATGACATGTTGCTATTCACTATATTTACATGTTACCTCTATTTGAAATTTGATAACAGCTATCAACAGTTGATACCTTGAATGTTATCCAGACTCCTACAAAATGCTACCCAACTAGATCTAAATTATCGAATTTGGTGAAGTAAGAGACAAAAACATCATCCGGAAAAATACATGCCAATCCGGAAATATATATATAAACGTCCGGAAATAGATTACAGGTCCGGGTAACCGAAGTCCACTGTTTAGTGTGATGATGCGTACTTACTATCATGATCTTTGATTTGTTTATATGGGAAACTGTGATGATACGGGAGGTCTGTATGTTTAGGCGAAGACCGCTCTTTCTCGTCTGGGCTCCTGTAAGAACACAAAGGCTAAGGTGAAAGGTCAAACTATAAGTTAAGGTCGAGGTTAATACCAATGTCAAACCACTAAATACACTAAATACAAGGATTATTTATGTTGCTTTATAAACGATATATAAACCATAGATTCTGGCTGGTCTTATTCACCTACATATACGATGTAAACTTACCCAAGTTAAACCCACCTTAAATGACCATCTTCTGTTTATACAAAAATGGTCTTTTGTGCATGTTGGTATTATAAGTGAGTAAATTTAAGTTTTACATGTAACAACATAGTTTCCACGAAGCGGTGGTTTTATTAGTTTGTTGGATGTTATTTCTACATGGTCTTTGTCAAGGTTTGAACATTTAGTCAAACGTGTCTTGACGCCCTGATAGAAGAGGTCACCTTACTTAAGAGATCACCTTACTTAGGAGGTCACCTTACTTAAGAGGTCACCTTACTTAAGAGATCACCTTATTAGTCAACTGGATGAAATTGACACGTATCTCGACCTGCTTAAAAACCACTGTCGATATAAAAAAGACCACGTTAACATTTTTCCGTGGTCTTTGTCGACTTTATCTAAAAAAAAATGGAAGTCCGTATTTTACCCTTCACTGATGCGTTCCTGATCGTTGCCATGCCCGTCACGTGACAATAACCCCTCGTGACGTAGTCCTAGTTGTTGTGCCATGGCGAGTGTGACGGGTGGTGGGAGGAGAGGGTGGTTCAACTGCATGAAGGGGAGATGTCCCATAGTGTAGGGGTGGGGAGGAAACCCGTTCAGGAAACCTTTTGTGGAATCTGAAAATATAAGAAATATTCAGCCATCAGAAACTAAAAACAGAATGTTGTATCTTAGAAAAAATAAACAAATAAACTCTCAAACACGGTCAGAAACTACAGATAACAATTTTATGTCGTTAAGCCAAGGAGAGTAAATATAAAGATATATACTCTCATGGGAGAACAATACCTAATTGAATTGAACACAATGAAGAAAATGTATTTGAGTGGACCATAAGTCGTATTGGAATTTACAAAATAATACTTGCACAGTTTAAATATGATTTACAAGGACATGGCTATCACAACTCAAACATGTCAACATATGCTGAACACTACCCCTGGACTCCTACCCAGCTTAGTATGGACGGAACTAAACTATTTGAGCACAGTTATGAATATTGTACTCTTTAATTTATAATTTACTATGTTTAACTTCAACGTTTTACTAATCACCTGTACTTGGGCTTGATAACACTTGTAATTATTATGTTGTGGTTTCTACAAGATTTACGTTAACCTAAGCCGTACTTCATAATTAACATCTTCGTTCTCAAGAATTAGTTTTTTTAATTTCACCCGCATTTTTATCATTTCTCGACTGTCTTTTCTAGTTATAACCGATTTTCAAATTTTCCTGGTTATAATTTCTGCATCTTGTTTAACATTGGGACTTTGGAGCATTAATCAAAAGCCAGAATTCCTAGAATCGCTGCGAACATTTATTATTGACTAATATAGAAAGGGAGCCATCATTTAGTCTAATCTCCGTGGCGAGAACCGTGTAATACACTTGCTTCTGTCATTGTCCGCTTTGCTAAAAACAAATTGATATTTTACACTCATTAGTCTCAAATTTAACAGACCTAATACAGTTTTGAGTGAAAAATTCCGCTTTCTCATTTATTATGGATTATGCTCGAAGATGAATGTGCATACAGTTACAGTGTTAATTGTTCCACGATGAGTTTTATGACAGTGCCACTCGCCCAGAGAACAAATTACGAAAAAACAAAATTTCTTTTATCAATTTCCAATTGCCACCTGCATAGAGTTGAACCCGAATTTTAAGAAAATATGACGGCCCAAACATCTTAATATTGATAATGCTTCGACTGCAACGGTAGTACCAAGACGTGGTCTAAAGTCAAAACCAAATACACTGATTTATGTTCGTAATGATTTAAGGATTACAATATTAGAAACAAAATAATGTCATTGATTTAAGGCCCGGGAAAGAAAACGAAACCGGCCTCCCTAATCCGTGCTTTTTATCATTTGTATGTCATTTGGAAGACGTTTCTGTCAAATAGTTAAATACGTTTATACCCTGGTTTATATTCTACCCGAGAGGGAGATTTGAAATATTAGAAAATAACTCGGTTTGAGTGACATTTTCTTCTTTCCCTGACCTTAGGATCAATTCTTGTATTTAGTTTTGCGTGTTGGGGGACAAAATCGAGTGGCTTTCCCGTAGTCCTTAATCCATATTCGAGTTTGATAACTTTTTCTCAGGTATTACTTAAATCCATGAGGATATATTTCGATTCCAATACTCACTGATAGGATGGTATTATTATCAACCAGTTGTGAGCTGTGAAAACAAAACAAAAAATGTAAATACCGTAGCTGTTCTGTTAATAGTGTTTTGTGACAATAGCGTGTTGTATGCATTGTAATTTACATGCTTCCGTTAGCGCTAGTAGACCGACAATAGATGACATAAGTACAGTTAGCTCTTCTATGTTCTTACAAATCTGCTTGCGAAAACTTGCGTCGAATGACATGAAACTACACATTGCAATGTCAAATGCACGTGCCTTTTTTCAGTATCACGCACTATACTTTTGGAATGTTCCTGGAAAGAATTCATTCATTCACCAATTGTGGTCCTATTTTTCGCATCATCACAATTCAGCATTTGTTCGAACACAACATGGCTGTCAGGAACATATATCAATCCATTCAATTAACTATTTATAAAATCCACTGCCTAATTGTGATGATGCGAAAATACACTGATAATAATTTTAGGACGGGCGGAAGACGTACGACGCTGAAACTCGTTTTCATTACAATTTTAAAAAGATAACACCATTGCAACAGATAGCCCTAAACTCATAAGTCATCTACATGCTTTTATTTAGAGATTATATGGTGATTTCGATTATTTTGGAGTAAAGATGTCTTCGTGCGAGTTAGATGATTTTATTGACACCCGGGCGTATTGCAACGGTCCTATTTATTTTTGATTTAAGTGTCCCGTGTAGAATTGCTCATATAAGGCTTAGATAACCCGTTATTGGCATGTCGGAAAGTTAAGAATAGTAATTACTAGGTACATATTTCGACAAAGAAAGATAAACGAGCATATATTATTTTTTTCCACAAATCTTTGCGAGATTACTAGGGACAACGATGAGGTTTAACTCGGAGTTTCATTGCATGTGATTGTAAATATGCTGAGTCAACGGTTCCAATTTTCTCTGCTAATCCCCCAGCGATATTCCTTACCAATGTAGGTACATGTTATACACAAGCTATATGTTTTTTTATAATTAACAACTAATCAGACATCCAAGTTTCATGGAACTATATCATGTTTATGTGACACCATCAACGGTTTAGATTCTATCCCCTTTTCACTCCTTCCCTCTAAGTTTGAGTACAGGTTTGTACACACTTTGTTTATGCATGTAATGATTATTTTACGGATATTCAGTACAATTCAAAACCGGATATAGACCAAAAAACATTATGAGTATTGACGTTTATTCTTCGGACCCAAGACGCCCATAGTTGCGGCCCAAGTGATTCTAACATCAAACGAAACAGATAAATAGCTGTCGTGGGGTGGATAGAACTAGAATGCATACTTGTAAAACACTCTCTTACATCACCATGGGAACGTCTGAAACAAGCGCCCTCTATAGTTTTACCCACATTCACCCCACACTACCCCATCTTAAACACAATAGTGCAAAATGGCAAATTAGATAACCAAATTGTTTCTCAGTTTAATGTTATCTGGGAGAAGAGGTTTTGTGTCTAGTTCAAACACTCCATAAATCTACCAAATTAAATGACGCAGTTGACCCACAACAATCAACTAACAATATATACACAGCAACACCTTATCATTTGTTCATTCAGCGCTCAAATTTATACCTCTGTAAATGAGTATTGGAAAACAAATATCAAGTATTTTGAAAGGGGAAAATAAACTGTTTCTGAATGTTATCTTTTTCCAACGAGGGCTCTCCTCTTTTCGCATAAAATATGGAATTTATTTGTACAAACTAACACTTGAAACAGCCCTAAGTAATGACACATGCCCCAAATATACCCTCGAAACCCAGACGAACTGAATGTCTTGTATATCAACTTTGATCCCATTTGACATCTTTAGGGCCCTCTTGAATCATTGGGTTGTGTTGTTTAAATAAAGGGACTTGCATAATTTACATAAAAAAGTTAAGTTTTTGTTATAGATATGTTCAAGTGTTATACTCTGAGTGGTGCCTATGTTTGCTTAACGATTATTGCCTATAGGATCAAGAAAACGTCTACAGTTGTCATGATAACGGAACAGAATGACGCCATTTTTAGTTATTCGTGACGTCTTACTCTTCATTGCATAACTATGAACACAATAATGAAGAGTATTCTTTTTGACATCAAAGGGATGACGTATCCAGAGGAAGATTTCGGAACAAAGAACGGATGCATGCTTATCTCTGTGTCAAGCTATAGTGATGAAATAAAAGACATAAACTAACGTGACCATTCACATACCTATCTCTTTCATGATTCAGGATTGTGTAACATAGCGCGCTTACAGCCTTCGTAAACATATCTCTGAACTTTTTTGTCGAATTATAAATGTTATGCTCTATACTCATATCCATTTGACATTTATTGTAGCAGACGACAAGTTCAAGTTTTCCAAGCCCAAGTGGTCTCAATCAATTAAAATACGTGCATATACAATTGGTAATGAAGAAGCGAACACAAGCACCGACTTAACACAAACACCGATTTAACACAAACACCGACTTAACACAAACACCGACTTAACACAAACACCGACTTAACATAAACACCGACTTAACACAAACATCGACTTAACATAAACACCGACTTAACACAAACATCGACTTAACATAAACACCGACTTAACATAAACACCGACTTAACATAAACACCGACTTAACACAAACACCGACTTAACACAAAGACCGACTTAACACAAACACCGACTTAACATAAACACCGACTTAACACAAACACCGAATTAACATAAACACCGACTTCATATTGTTGAATAAGTATGACTAGTCCTCAAAACCAGTCTGTATCCATAGCACTGATGGAATATACGCCATTTTAGTTTCATTTAGGGAAACAGAATTACTTTCTATGGTTTTGGTGATTCTTTGCGAAACCTCAATTTGATGCACGTAACGTAAATTCGATACTAATTTTAAGAAATAAAACAGTTGAAATATACCACTAGGTTATAGGATGTAGTGTTCTTATTTCGTTTTCTTGATACGAGTTCTTGGGAAAAAGTTCTTACCAAAGTATCTGGATGCATTGTAGAAGTCTGTGCCATCAAATCTCGTCTTCTTCAGTTTGTCTAGGGTTTCTGGGCTCGCGTGAAGGGAGGGGCTTCTCTTTGGTGGACGCCCGGGTCTTGCGCTGAAAATAGACAAGGTTCTATTGTTTGAATATTAATTTAATCGAAAACGTCGTGTATTAAGATTGGGATATAAAACAGGGCATATGAAAAGGTAAAGTTGTAATAAGTTTATATACGTCACAAACACACAAAGAAACAAGGAATTAATGGACGACTGTGGAAATACAGGAAAGGCTTAACGGTTATGTCATTGTTTTAGTCCCCTATTTTCTAAACAGCACATGTCGATTTGTAATAGTTCTTTAAATGGTTTGTACGTAAATGAGGAAATGTTGTTAAGGAGAAAACATGTGTGTATTTCTGTGGATATGTGAGTGTGTGTGTGTGTGTGTTTAAAGATGGAACTCAATATTAAACTGTGATACCGATTCTGTTTCATTGGTAGTGTTTTGTTACTTTTCGCCCATTTAAGGAAACATAATTATTATACAAGTACGTCTAACTGATGACATTGACCGCGAGTCCCTCCACTAAGTACGCATAAGTGATATACATATGCCACAATGGAACATCACTTATAACATGTGTGATATGGAAAATTACTCATCAATTCATTTCTTTTGTATGTCTTATTTATTTCAGTTTTTCTGTGAATATGTACTTATGGTTAACGTTGTAATTTTGATTTGAGCGGTACCAGTATGCCACCTACAGCAGTGTTGATGACATGAAAAGAGGGGGGGGGGCACGAAGAAGGGATCCAGCGGTACGAGGGTCAGACTGTGCCCCGGGGGTTCTAATTACAAACACCATTTTAAACAATACGAGTCTCATAACTCGGTCTTTAGTTTTATCAATCTCAAGACCTCGAGTTTACGGTTACACTTTCAGTTCTATAACCGGGTTTGTTTTATTGTCAACATTGTCCCCACCCCTTCCTGGCTCTGTACTACAGCTGTTAAATACTCGTCCATTTTACAAGATCCCTTGGCATACTCGTAAACAAGACAACTTGCCAGTGAATACATTCATTATACAAGATGTCCCGAGCCCATCATATTCAATAACAACCGATTCCATACATCACTCAATGTTAACAATGAAATAAAATATTGAAATAAAAAACACTTTTCCCGCACATTCAGATCACCCAGTGTTTCCCCTAACTATGGACAGAGGGATAATTTCTAGTGTATCTAATTAGCGAAGTTGTAACATTAACTATTGGAACTGGTCATAAACATTTTAAACTGGCGACAAAAAAGCCACGGGAACTGTCCAAGGGTTAAATCGGTTCGTTAATTTTCATTGGCCAGAACAACACCTGTCCGTAAACACCTTAGTAACGCGAGGAGACCCTAGTTACGTAAATTTATTCGATTTTCATTCTTCCAGCAGAGACATCAATCACTGCCAACTAGAATTATTGGAATACAATCCGAGTTACACAATTGTCAACAAGAATGCACGCCCTCTGTGTCCTTTTTTCGCCATTGGACGAACCAGGTGGCTTATATTTCTTGAACCATCATCATATTAACATAATATTATTACGACCATGAGCAGAAACAAAACGACAACAAAAACTGACTTGAACAAAGTTTGTTCCATGTCTTTTGTATGAATGCACATTGATATAGCGCACTTTTGATTTGTTAAACTAATTGTGACGCAACATCTACAATATCAGCAAATTTACAAACACCTACAACATGGATTGATAAGGTCTAGCTCATTGTCCATCATTGACCGTAGGTATCTATAACACCCACTTTATCATCGCTCTCCAGACAGCCGTATATATCATACAAACGAGGATAACACTGGACTAGCGTGGTTTTGCACTCTGTATTACGTTGTCAAGATTCTGATGTACACATTCGCAGAAAGGTGTACGTTATTTTGTATTAACACATGGACAGAAACAACACCTTAACACGTTTCAGATTCTCGTGTCAGATTTGAAAAAAATTGGCACCGATGTTATCAACACTTTGAATCCACTATCGCTTTTAAATATGTTGTCTTTTTCTGTTGTCTGTCTAACGATGTACTACCCTAATTGTGCCGTTTTGGGGTGATTGGGGTTGGGGGGGGGATTGTGAGAGTCGGGCGGGAAGAAATTATATGGCAAATTATATCGTTGGCATCTTTGAAAATTGGTGTTATTGGAGGAAAGAATCTAACAAGACTATAAATCTTCCAATAATTGTTTAGTGCTAACGTTGTCTGATTTTATCTAATGTATTTCAGAGATGGTAATTATATTGTGTTGTTCAGAAAAGTGTACGTTTTAATAGATGTGTCAAAAGACAGATATGATATTATAATGGAATCGACAGAAAAAAATACTTTCTGCATGTAACTGCTGTTGTTATTTATGTCGGATCTTAGATGTATAGTTCACTCTCCCGAGAAAAAAGTAAATTACACAGATACGCCCGGAACCAATATTTCATTAAGCGCCAAAGTAATCGAACGTTAAGAGGAAGAAGTTGGTCTTTACTTGAAAACTTGAGGTGTTGTCGTTGGTAACAGTCTGATATTATATCCACTGAGTTGTGAATAAACATATAATGTAGTAAGTTTGGAAATGGACTTCGTTTAAATGAGATGAGAAGCTTAAGAAAAACTTCGATTTTCTTATTTCTTTCTGTAGAGTTGTTTAACAATGACCCAGCCGTATATGCACTTGTACTGTTCTTTTCTATCGTTTATAAAGTAGAGTTGTTTCATTAGAGTACAGGTACCGATATATAATAATGTAACAAGAGCTCGTTATGTGTTTGGTTTAAGAGAACCGATAAATTTATATTTTCCCATCGCCTCTACCCCTTTTAATTTGTGTTGTAAGTTTCGTTTCCGGTATAGTAACACCTCTTTGAACAGATCGATGCACCTTTCTAAAGTTAATACAGGTACATTTGTTCGATATCAGACAGGTTGGCACTAACAGGCATGTCCTTTATCAGAGTTGAAACACACCGTGCTAACTTCTAAAGAGGCGCATGTTTTATAGCCAGGTAAATATTTACGACAACCATGCCAGATGAAATCCACCACCTCCCTATACAGCCATTGTAAGGCCGTGCTTATGCGATATTATAAGTTTGGTTCCGGTACCCTAATCAATCCTTTCTTCTTCTGGCTTTGACCAAGCTTCGAGTGTCCATCGTGCTATGTGTTCGTGTGCTTCACAGTGATACAAACGTATGTTTCTTGCGACCATTGCTTTCCATACCGAGTTTTAAGCTTAGATAAAACTTGAGTTTATGTATGTAGGAGTCATAGTAATTATTCAATGTGCATTATTTGCAACTGAGTATGAATGTGTGTTCCACCAATAATTATTTTATCTAGTTAAGTAGAATGTGTGACCTAGGTGAGATTTGATTCCTTAGAACGTTCACCAGACGTCACCATTCATAGGAACCCAACTTAACATTTTAGCACGGCCTAGTAGCAGAAGTTTTAGTAGTAATTTCCACCTTGTTACGATCTAATGTGAGAACAACAATACCCGGCTGTTCATGAGAAGATCGTTGTGGTTTTAGCTATCTGATGTTGGGCCATACGCTATATAGTAACACTCACACCCGAACAATTGTACGCGAAGCAACGACGAAAAAATCAGTAAGCAATATTGACTTTGATGTAGATTAATCAAACATGTTGTTTAGTATATTTAGTTTTGGAAACATTCTTAGGAAGTTAATACCATGTACGAGTTCCAACTATTCACTAAGCAAGTTGCGAAAAGTTCTTTGTAATTTGAATATTCACGTGGTTCAATTGAATTTCTACTTAGACCTATAACCAGTAACGTAAAAAAGGAAATCATATATTAAGGCATTCACATTGTTTTCTCTTATTTCCCAGCTATCATTTGTATTGACAGCCATTTGAACGCTTCTTTTATTCTTTTCCCCATGAGATTGGGGGAATAAAATCCACAACTCAACTAGTGATGCTGGGATTTAACAATAGCCTCGCTCTTCACGAGCTTTTAATTCACCTCTCTAAGAGCCACGTTGAAAAATTAACACGTGCACGTGAATAGTATAAAACGCGATAAAATTGGAGCCGCGTTATCACAATAGTTTCATGAAAACAATAAACGTTTATCGGTTTTATATACACGTCGTCTGAATGCTGTTACTAGTTGAATTGTTGGCGCTATCAACTTTTTGATGGTTCTTTGGTGTTTTATTATTTCTCAAAATGTGGTGAACATTACCATTCTTTTATTGAAACTTGACGCTGTTACGTATCTCTCAATAATATCTTTATACCAATGGTGATAATAACTCTCAAATGAACTTTATAATTTTCAATATAATATTTAAATGTAGCGGCAAAATCAGATAACACACCGAGTCATACAAAAGATGCATAAATCCGGAAAGCCGTCTTTACAGAAATATTAGTTTTTTATTTGCAATCATCACGTGATGTTAAGGATTGAGAACAAAAAAACCTGCGATATCAGCCTCCATCTAAACGACCGCTACGTAGTATTACACATCTGTTGAAGCGAGCTATAAATTGCGTACTTTTAGAAACCTATGAACTACAATAGATACTTGTTTTGAATTATATTTCACAGAGTTACTGTCGAAGTTTAATGTAGTAGTAAAATCATCAGCATGAATTAAAGACAGGATCTATTGAAAAGTTAACAGTTTGAAACAATACGGTTACGCCTTTTCTAATAATGTGAACTTTGTTATATCCATTACCCGTTATTAACCTGTTCAATTGAATATATATATAGGATCTAATAGCGACGCCAACGAGAAAGTATGTCTTATTTGTTGTGCTTTTAACAAGATTGCCTTTAAGTTGATGTCACGGTTGACTAAATGACCTACATGTTTTATGGTGCCGTTCATAGTTTTAAATGGGAACCAACCTCCCTTTTCCTGTTTAGGTTTGTACATTTGTCCCACATTTGATGACATATGTAGCAAGACGTAGAACAGATCACGTGGTGTTGTTTCATTGGCTGCTTCCGTTATCGCCTTTTCCGGTTCGTAAAAGACCCATGCAAAAGTACCACCTTATTATCAATGGTAGACTTACTTCTGTTACGTAAAATGAATTTAGAAGAAAATTAAAAGCATTTGACATTGAAACATATTGAATCACATCAGTACATATTTCTTTGTAATGGCTGTCAGTTGAAATGAAAAAAATAAACTCACACAATCCGTTTATTAGCTGATTAGGTTATTCAATTTCATTCGTTTTTATTGTCGCCAAAAGAAAGAAACACTGCCTTTGAAACATAACTCAGATTATAGAAATATCCGATTATAGAAAAAGAAATCTCAGGTTATATAGAAAGACGCATGGATGCCCACCCCGTCGAGGTTTTCACCGTTTGTTGATGTAAAATTAAATGGATTGTAAGACTTGAAAAGACAAGGTGACAAGTTACCAAGCTCACTGAATTGAATAACACCGACTGATGTGCAAAAAGCGAAAGAAAGTGAAAAAGAGGAAAGAAAAGGTATCAAATTATGCAGCTTTCCAAAGCGATAGTCTCCATCTGTCACAACGCAGAGAGAAAGGTAAATGCCGGGGCGTGGTACTATCATTGCCGGGGGAGATAAGAGTAAAAGCCGAGTACCAACCTACCGGTACATGATTGGCGAAGAGAGTGGAATTCGATATTATAGCAAATGTTGAAAAATAGGAGTCCTTCCCGACGATGAGAAAAAAGAAATGTATCGAGACATAAAAAAGTAGATTGACATCTTGGTGGTCCATGTCAGTGTAAAATGGTTGGAGCGTTCAACAGCTACTCACTGTCTCGGCTTTGATTAGTAATATAACACCAGCTTTATCAAATAAATCAACGTGAACGTCCAGAGGAAATATTGTCTGTTCACTCAATTCGATTCAAATGACGACCCAAATGAAACATCGTTTATTCAAATTGTGAAAAGTTGCGATCATTGAATTCTTAAAGTAACATTATGAAAATGCTAATATACCTTAATGTGATGACTATCAGATAGAACTAACAATTGTATCTACTTCTCACAAGCCACTTTTATTCACAGTAAATTGAATTTCCCAGATACTCTATACGGATAACTCATGTTTAGGAAACCATCTGTTTATTCAAAATAATTTGAATTTAAAGATGCATATCAAATAAACGCTTCATTCTGGGCCCGAACAATACCCGCCTTCCGATGCATAAATAGCCCTGAAACAGATTTCATTTACCCGTGAAAAAGCGATGAGAATCGGCCATTTAAATTGACTCAAAGTGTCACATATATTTTTGTAAATTTAGATAGATATTAAATGCCTGTTTGGTTGCTATTGTTACAATTTTATTATCGTTTCTGCACCGCCTGGCTGACACACGATAGTTTGTGATGATTTCAAAAATATACTGTCAGAATTATTTTACCAGCCGGCCGTCCAGTTTTTATTGCCGACTGACGGCGGTATCATGTTGCAAAACTAAACCCCGTGAAGGAGAGAATAGAAATCGGTTTGTATCAAATGAAATAAAACCGGTTTTCATGGTATATTTCAAATTCAAAAATGTTAGCAACATTTAATTTACGGTGTTACTGTTCGTTGATTTGCACTTTTAATTTCCCATTGTCGTTATGCAAATGTCCACCCCTAGTCCCAGTTAAGTCTCTCTCGGTAGAATCATCTACATAACGATGTATTTTGGAAACTTATTTTTCGTTCAATAGCCTACCATTTCTTGGCTTCGCTTGAGAAATTACAAATAGCAAGAATGTTTATATCCCCAAGATGTACTTTTAACATTGAATGCATAACGATCCAATAAAGAGTAGTACTGAATTCTGCACAATGCTTGATGCTATATTATGTTATTTTCAGCCTTAGTCTTCCACTATTGACCGTGTCAGTAAACCTATGCCGTATTTTTCAACAAAACCGCCATTTAATTCAATAAGCAACGCTTGTAAGAACGTCCCTACCCTATGATTGCGTCCGTCAGATGTTTTTAAACCTATCAGTCTTTTGCTATTCTTGCCTTCAATTATGGCTGGAAACTTGCAGCACTAAACATGTTCTATTGTAAAAGCATTACGCCTTTGTTCTGAGACGAAATCGCTGTTCAAAATCACATAAATATGATGAAACACTTAAGCAATATTGTAAAAGGGAAATTAATTGTATTTTATTAAACATTTCTCGCCCATTTTTCACCCATTTCGCCCGAATGGAAAAACAAACGGAGAGAAATCGGGTAATTAATCGGACCTTTGAAATGGTTGCTCCCTTGTATAGAACAACTAATAATTGCTCCCTGGTGAAATGTTCTTGGTATCATTCCGCCATGTTGTTTTAACGCTACGACCGCCGGGCTAGAACCCACTAAATCCAGTGGTAAGTTCTCGAACGTCACTCCGGGCAAACGAGATGGTTTTGAGTGTAATCCCACTTTTCCTCTTTACAGAATTATTAGACAGGTGATCTGGGGCTTGAAATACAAAGAGAACAAAGTTAATTGCAAACCATTATCAAATTTGTAAGATGACTTGTAATTGTGTGTTTATCATTATTGACATTGTAGGAAATTGTTCATTCGCTTGTTTATTTCCTTTCAACGCTCGTTACCACCCTAAGCTAAACATGATATTACGAGGCCATCAAAGTAATTGTTTTCCTAATTTGTACAATGTCTTAGGAGACAATGCGTGGAGAAAGTGATCAAATGTTGATTCTTTAGATGAGAACTTTAGATTGTATTTGTATTCAACTTAATTTATTATTGAGCTAACAGTTGAATAGAAAATTACCGAGCAATATACCAGTGTTCAATGAACAGTAATGTTATATGTCGCCTGCCCCATGGCCGCTACAAGCCTTATTACTTCTCATAATTCTTCCGCCATTTCACGAAAAAATAGTCCCTCAGGGGAATAGTCGGAACCACAGTGTCAGATCATAAATAGCTTGTATCAAACGCTAGTTGTAATTGAATTCTGAGCATTGAAGCGTTAAAAACAAGAATTGAAATATTAACGTTAATATTTTCATCGTTTCCACTAATAATACAGATTGCAGTCTTGGCTCCTCTTGGCGAAATATTGCCCAGGTTTTCATGTACACCATTACCCATAATGATGAGGAAAAGCTTTGAAGTGGAAAAGTCTATTTGTGAATAAAATGGTCCTTTAAGAGACAAGCCAAATGTTATAGTTTGCACATAATTACTTATCAAGTGTAACAGTTAGTGTGCCATTTACAATCTACGGTCGCTTATAAAAGAGAAGTTTTTTGCGTCTAGTTTGAAGGAAGTAAATGCAATCGTACTGTCAATAGGCCCGCCAACACAGTATTTGAAAGGATCTACATATGAAGGATGCTTACAGGAGATTTGTATTTACATACTTATGCAGTTATGTCAAGAAATATTAAACATCTAAACCTGTTTTAATCGTTTGCATCTTGCTTTAAAAACATGTATTTTTGAAAGATGTTTTTGGAGGACACTGTAAACCAATCAAATACATGCATACAAGTCATGTACGTAAATTCGTAAGCGGCCAAAAACAATCCATATTTTCAATTGAGATGCAGATATGTCAACTGGCGAGTCTAAACAGTCGGACATAGACGAACCCATCTGTACTTCCAGGCCATTAAAGTATTAGAACAAACAGGAGAAGATGTCTTCGAATTAAATAAAAGTCCTCCGCGCGCTTTCATCCATGCACTTGCTACACGTAAATTACTATGTAACTTGAAATTTTAATGTCACAAGTGAAAGGCTGACTTATTTCATACCATCGCGAAGAACAAGCCGAAATCTGTAGTTCATTGTGCTGTTTGTAAATGCTGTAATAGTTTGAATGGCAGATGCCTCATTGAAGGAACGAGCTATATGACAATCAGTGTCACAAACCGCGCTCAACCCCTCCGTTTTAATTAATTATGATACTCTCAATCTCCTGACAAGCGCGCATGCTCGAGTCTTTCTTGCATCGTACAAAGTTCGCAGGTTTTTAATGTTCAATTGATATGTTTTCCCGACACCCCCGCCCTATGTTAGAAGAGAAACTCACTGAAGCCTCGGTTTATATCTACACTCACTCGCTATTACACTTGTTACAAAGCAGTTAGAGTCTTTTCTCCTCAGTTTTATCTATGTGAGGTCAAGAGAGTTCTCGTGCTATCTTATGATTTAGTGTAACAAAAGTCTTGAATAACTTAAAACAAATATTGAACCCTCCTTGTCGACCTCGTGGATCATTTTCAGTGCTTTATTAAGACAAACAAATTAATATATTTTGTAAAGCAAACATATGTTCAATCATAAAGCTAGCTTGAATTGAACAAAATACTTGAAACGAAATGGAGGGTCCTTATGGAAGAAATGCGCCAAAATAACTGAACGTCGCCCAGGATTTGTTTATTGAAGGAATTTTATTGTCCTGGGTAAACAGTACCTCTTCACAGTCAAATATAAAAACAAATACAAAACGTCGACCTCTTGCTTAAAATATTATCAATTCCTTTGTAACCCCTTGAAGATGGACTAAACTAAACATTTGCCTATTGATTTTACATTCGCACCGTGCCTACAGATCCATCACATCATTCTAATTCCAAGATCGCCGTATTTGCACTAGATGGACACTAAACCTTTATTTCAACTCCTTTTATTTGCTTGTATTTGCCCAAGGACATATTTTGCAAAGAAAACCATAGTAATTTAACTGACCGCCAGAAATTTGATAATGAATAAATATCCGTCAACACATAATCGAACATGGCCCCATTCGTTTGGCTTGAAAATACGTTAAATAAACAGACAAACGATTTTAATCCATTTTGTTAAGAGCCGTAATGAACGGTTCTTAAATATGACGGATCGGAATTGTATAATAGTCATTGGTCAAACACTGACCATGGCTTGGATATTTATAGGAAACGTGGGTAAATAAATGAGTTCATTCTTCAAGTTCTTTGTCAATAAGCAATGAACAATAAAAAGGTCATGACATGGGGACGAACCTCAACCTTACACTGGGAGGGACATACGTGAAGGTTGCTCAATACCCACCCCTCTCCCACACATTCCCCTTCCTTCCCCGCATCCTCCCAATAAATGATTATGCTAAAAGACAACACGTTGATACTGCTGTTGTTGCGAGATTTGTTGACTTACTTGTAACAGTTAACTGAAAACTTAATCCTCACTTAAACACTACCTTGCTCAATAAGGACTGGACATTTTTTAATCTACC
>ENA-OREC01000100-OREC01000100.1-marine-metagenome-genome-assembly--contig:-NODE-100-length-22128-cov-13.244705_pt1 | contig 22128 bp, 8 predicted proteins | sample MGYA00248626_ERZ508543 | MGnify/ENA primary metagenome ERZ508543 (study PRJEB26211, sample SAMN05518279) | marine metagenome | isolation source: Puget Sound, Washington, USA | host: Bankia setacea...
AATTCATGGATACTTTACTTCAAATAATTCATGGATACTTTACTTCAAATAATTCATGGATACTTTACTTCAAATAATGTTGTTTTTAACTGCAAGAGAGGACAGTATCAACAATACATTAAAAGTCTATGTTCTGCAAGCATCACTTTACGAGATATACCATTTTACATATGTTGCACTAAGAAAGTTATTCAAGTTCTGACGCCAAAAGCGAGTTAAGGCTTTACATCAGAGAAACATATGTTTAATGTGGAATAATCTTGCCAAAATGTCTTGTATTTGTCTGAAAGTAAAACCAGATGTCCAAGTTACAATACATACAACTTCCTGTATCTATGACGTAAAACCAGTTTCATCGAATTGATTTAGGACAATGACTTTTTTATCACAATGGTTGGAAGAACTCAATGGAGGAAGTAAGTTTGTCAAACCTTTTTACATAACCCGACGTCAGGTTCAAGTTGATAGGGGTTGAAACCACATATGGCATATAACAACATTAGGTTGCGTCCTTGTTGAGAGGGTTTTATTACAACGTTTTTTTTCTAAACCAAAATTGCCTTATTTACGACATTAAAAACCAATGCAATGTCGTCTTTTAGAGCTATTTGATCTGATGCTGCTTTCTTTAGAAGTTCAATAAAGTTTGTTGAGATATAACAGAATGTTCCTCGTATTATACATAGAAGAAGAGAATAATTATGAAATAACTTCGGTTGACTGAAGTTAAACATCAATTGCCAATATGTAAGAATGCAGAACTTATAAGGAAAGTTGAAACAAAAGACACGATGAAACCAGCTTTGTCATCAATTACATATGTAACTTAATGATTGGCGTAAACAAAACACTGATGAGATTCTTCTTCTTTGAGAACATCATTGGACACGTAAAACAAGTACAATGGGCTGCAGATCTTGATTTAGTATAAATACAACACGTAGTTATGACTTTTTGTACCAAGTTTTGTTAAATCATATGCTCGTCTATGCGCCATGGATGATTTCAAGGCTCTGTACCATCGTCCATTTGTTTTTTTTTATGGGAACCAGTCTGGTCATATTTAGTGCATTTGGTCTGGGACGGAAGTAAGAACCATATATAAGATTCGCAGCATATGTGAAACTTCCTGTTTGAACGGCATTCGTGTTTGTACCGGAATCGAATGTGTAATGGTTATGACTTTGTATATTGTTTATTGTGACCATGCCATTTATAACACTTGAACTGTATAATAAAACCTGAAACGTGTTTGATTTTGTATTTTGAAAGGTAATTAATATTAATCTGACATATAAAGTTACTTTCTCCTTTTGAACATTTTTTGGTGAAGGCTGTACTACATTGTGAGTCTTATTGAATTCTAATTGAAGTGCCCTTTAATGGTTCGCGCGAGATATCAGTGGCACGCATCTATGTTAACTACTTCTTAGAACCAGAGTTTAAATTGTTACAGCAGTGAGAACAAACAAAGGTATTCTTGGCTCATTGAACTCTTAATATACAGATTTATTGGCACAAAGTATGTTCAGTGACAATGGATTGGTAGAAAAAGTACAACGCATTAAGTGTATGTACATGGTTGTACCATGTGTGACTTGTATGTCTTCATTAACATCGTCTAGGATATCAAATTTACTGTCATCTGTCAAGTAAAACATATATAATTTGAGCTCGTCGATTCTTTTTCAAGACTACACATGCTATGCGTATCAATTAGTGAATCCAGTAAATTTTCTTGGGAATAGAAGAGGGTATCAAGGAGTTTGGGTAAATTATAATGTGGATTCGTAAACATGAAACATCTGTGGAGCATATTGCACTGTGTTAGTTTCTGGTTAATTTGAGAAGTAAAAATAGACATAAACAACAATAATACAGAAATCCAACCAATTGAAGTCTATGCCAACCTATATTCACGTGATTTAGTTCTAAAAATGAACGTTAACTATGTAATTCGAACAGAACTCGAGTGCATGTAAAACGTATTTAAAGGAAGAATAATTTAAACAAAATGCAAACTTGCAAAACCACATCCTAACGAGTCTCTCTTCCAGTAGCGGGTGGAACGTTTGACCTTTGATTACTGATAAGCCCATTGGCATTAAAGTGGGCGTCACATCTTAAGAGAGAGGCCAATTTAATTTAGCAATTGTATTAATTTACCTAATAAAAGTCAGCAGTTTTTCTTATCGTCAATGAGGTTGGCCTGTGGTTTCCAACTCTCTCCTAGCCATGTTTCATTCATTGTTGCTTTCTTGTACATCTTAATGAAAGTACCAGAGTTCTACCTGTTGCATTCTTGAACATCTAATCAATCAAACACTCCTGTCCCAGTAAATTAGTGCTAACACAGCGATAATAAGTAAGGCAATGTTCTATGGTACCCCATTCTCTACAATAACTCTTAAACACTGTCAGTTTGTCAGTAGAGAAACTATGAAAACCCTCTCCTTTCTAAACTCTTTAATCACCCCCTATCGGTTAAAGGAGGATTTTTACACAATTGTAAATATATCGAATTACTATCTGTCAATTACAAGTATGCTTTATTTGTGTTAACTTTATCAGATTAAGAAACAAAAAAGAGAGGAAATACAATTTACTACTCTTGACTACAATTAACTTAGTGATGTCAATAAATATCAGAGCAGGTGCTTTTACCCTTTCATCGATTTCATGACCGCTGTTTGTGTAATATTATGAACTTTTACTATGAATTAATGATAAAGGTGGTAGTTTATAGTTTGTGCATTGCTGTTCTTTTTCTCGAATTAAAATCAAGGTTATTGAGAATTGTAACCATGTTTAATGCAGGTTTATGTACCCATTATGTACCCAAATGCTTTTACAACTGCACTGGTCATAACGAGTCATCATGTCAGAATTGATGACACCGAATTATTTTCTGTACTACATACTTACACGTACATTTACAATTTTGTTTATCTCCCCGGTGTTTGGTTTAGTTCGGCGTATTGTTTTGCGTGCTTAACTGTTTTATCAAACAATGCAAACAATATCTAGAAGGTTTGCATGACAAAAAACGAGCGTCGTAAGATCTTTGATTTTGTTGTTTAAATGCCATATGGACAAATCAGATATTCATTCCGTCTATACATATTTCTCTAGTGTTACTATATCTGTAGATTAAAGCACCATCCCCTCAGTGTCAATATGCGTCTCTTTTTGCATGAATTAACTTGCACAACTTACTCTTAAAAGGTATCGTAATTATCTAAAAGAAGAACAAAAAGGAAGTAAAAAAACATTGAATAAGAGAGTTACGTTACCTGTAAGTTGTAATATCCACCCGTTCTTAATAACAAAATTATTCAAAATTAATCCGCTGCATTCTCACACGGTATTTTACAAATAAAGAAAATCCACCAGAAATAAATCCCGTCCCACCAAACGATGAACTCCCAATGTATTACTTCTGTCACTCAATGTCTTTACGGATTTGTTGTGTATGCAATCCAGCAGCGAGCACACATCTCTATTGAGAACAGTCACAAGAAAAAGGGGGCAAAAAGCCGATTTACGCTCGTTTCTCTTTGAGTGTCAGAGCTTCGTGTCAATATAGTCTATAGTCTTTACTCCTAAATAGACAGACGTGCGCTATAGTAGTTATAACACATGTAACAAACCGTTGTTGCATTCGTAGTATAATAAACAAGATCCGTACACTATAACGGTAGCAAATGGTGTATCTAAACACATCATTGTGTATAGTGGGCTCGGGTATTTGTATAAATGTACAATACATGTAGTGAAGCGCAATAGTATTGTAGCTAAATGATAATTAGAATATGGCCAACCAACAGCATGGGTTTATCAAAATGTACATAATTACAGTACATACCTAGGATACCTGTCAGCACAATGAAACATTTAAACAACTATAATAACTCGGTAGATTACATCATACTAGGGGACTTCTTACGACGTTACAGTATTATTTGAACTACTATGGACTGTTTTAGTTTAATTTAACACATAACATCAAACACAAATGTTCAAACAATACGAAACGTAAAAAGCAAGCGTAACAGGGCAGCATCGCACCAAGGAAACCTCATTAAAGACAACGCTAAAATCTGTACAAGTTATACATATAAATATAGATAAATATATAGATAAGCGAAATCACCAATCAACTAATCAATAAACAAACAATATAGATTGAGGGACGATAGAGTGGTATTACACAAAAGTCATACACCCACCCCCTCCCTCAATACAAAGTGATATAAGGTAGTAAGCCAGAGAGCAGCGGTATGATTGTAATGTTGTTTACACGAGGTCTTAATCTACTAGCGTATACAGTGGTCAGTTGCTTTTGTAATCGTTAAAAGGTACAGACATAATCGTAGACGAATCATTGGTATAGTGTACTCCATGGATTATACCTCTACATTGTGTTGGGTACACTGACCAACGTTGGACATCGTAAAACAGTATCATCAACGCAAACAGCATTCAGTTTAGGTTGAGCTTACTGACCATTGTATCATTTGGAAAGCGTTATTTTACCAACATTTTCCATAGCTTGTCCTTGTCTGTGTCCCTGATTCATATTGGGTTGTTCAAATACAATTCTCCATCAGACAACATAATACGTATTAAACATTAAATCCATTGCCATGTTTATAAGGCAGGTATATTTGTGTGCATGAAAACCGGAACATTGTATGAGGTTATAAAACCATACGATTCATGTGTTGGAAAATGGAATAAAACATTGACCATGTAAAACTATGTACAGGGTATCAAGTTCGGATGTACTGACTGGTGGTTTTAATACCGATATGGTTATAATTCGTAAGCGTTAAAGGCACACTTACACCTAAATTGTTACAACTTAAAGGAGTTTATTTTCCTAAACGCCTACAACACAGTACGTTATGTTTAAATATCCATGCTTTGCAAACAGATCAAACCGAGTTCAAAAATAGTAAATAAATGTAGATTTAGCTGTATTATAAGCTTACCTCGGGGAAGTGTTCCCAACTATAATTGGTTACCAAGGTATTAAAAGCCAAAGGCTAGTTTAACGATGTACTTATGACAATCGTCGTAGTACTTCTATTTGTGTTACATCTAGTGACCTCCGTTTACCATGTATATATTTCAATGGGGATTTAAAAGTTGTGAGGTTACGTAAGGTTAATTGTGAAATGAAACGTAATAGACTGAGACATTTAATTGTTTCGTATGATACAGTTTGCAGACACATGTCGCTAACAAAACATTAATCTACATGTATAAGTTCCCTGCAACAAGTCAACCTTAATGTAATTAATTGTCTATTTGAAACTTAAAGCATGTTTCTACACATTGCGGGGTCACTATATACAACACAGTTCTCTATATTCTTTACTCTTAAACGGATTTTACATGAGTGTACTGAACGACCAACCCTTTTTCAACGCGATGACGTCATCTACGTATGTAACTTGTAACACCTGTATAGTTCTTTTGTAGCAGACGACATCGATAATTGTAGCAGATAATTACATACAGCAAAAATAACAATGACAAACCATTGATTGTGATGAACATCAAGCATACATATGTGAGAAATCCAACCATTGTGTTTATGGCCTTCTCATATTAATGGTCGTAAATACTAAGCAGTTTGGTTGAATAAAATACTTTGTTTTATTCGTGAAAGTAATAAATTAGGCTTTTGATTGCAGGTAAGGATTATCATAGAAAAAAACAGTGTATATGCATAACGTTATATGAGAACGCACTTAGTTGTTTACATTGTACCGTGTAACATGTGGCCATATATAACAATTTGCGGAAATATGTTTTGGGTCATAATTTTTTAAAAACGATTGTTTGGATGATCACGATTGTGTGTAGGCAGCCTCGACAGCGTTTATTTATCGAGTCCCTAGATGTAATATTCATGTTTGTGTTTGACATGTAGATTTGAAAGGGTGCAATGTATGCGGTTTTATCAATGGGTGTATGATAATGCGACGATCCACTTACAAGACCACCTTGGGAACTGCCATACAATGCGCCTAGTTGGTCTTTATGGCGAAACCTAATTAAAATTTAAAATTGAAATCACATGCTATGGAACAGTCTCAACAGCGGAGTATTACTGCTAAGTTGTTTGTACTCTAGCAAAAAGTGAATTTTATATTTTATACAAACAAAACCATGTTAAAGGCAAGCAATAAACTTCGTCCTGACGCCTTTCCTTTACACTTACTTACACCTATTTTAACACTACAATAGCCGGTACCTTCCACAATTAATCAAACAGTAGACTCTATTATACCTATTGTACTACTGATAGCTGTTTATGTTTCCGATTAAAGATAATAATAGGTCGTTTGTCTACGTTTGGCATAGTTTTGGGCTCAGCGGGTGTGTCTCGAGGGAGTAAATGTATCTCATCTAGTGATGACTGAGTTAACTATAGCTCAGAATATTATATGAAATCCACACAGTCCTATTTGCTCTTAAAGGCTTGTATGTCAGTCTTAGACGCACCACTTTTGCTCTATTTCGTTAAGATAAGAAATAAACTGTATAAACGGTACAGACAGATCAATTACGATTTACAGGCGATGCTCAGGTCATTACCCCTTTGCGTACATGGCTTGAAGTGTACTAGCTTTGCATTAAACTATCCTGGTTTACTTTCTCTTGACACTAGCACGAAACAGTTATCATATACATGTGCATATCGGTTTCATTGATACCACACCATGTACAACATTAAGAACTCGGCCAGTTTTGCTCCATTACAGGCATGCCTATATAGATAAACTAGAACGGTTGAGCTACTATTCTAGAACGGTCCAGTTTTATTTACTTGTTAATATATGACTGCACTATTTTAACCTCACGTGTAAACGTTCTTAACGAAAATACTGTCTGATCCGAAGGTATCCAAATCACTCTATATTTTATAATGAGTTCTATATATCTTGTTAGAAATTGTTGTTTTTATGAAAACATGGTTTGCACAAATAGTATAGTCAATGTGAAACAGAAACAAACATAACATAAATGCGATCCATTTTAAAGTGTGAATAACATTTTAGTATTTCGGACGTTTGTGTCCGAGAACTGCTACACTTTATTTTTGACTTTTGTTCTGTAGTTTACAATTAGAACTTGCAAGACCGAACACTATCACTCAAACGATTGGGACATTTGAAAGCCAAAAAAAACCCACTAGTAACATTTGAACACCGCGAAATTGTCGTTGTAAAAGTTGAATTGAGTGTCACTAGAAATATCTGACAACGTTCAATGACCCAGACGCTAAGACGCAATTTGTTTAATAAGCGTCTGGTAGCAATTTTATTGGGATCCCAAGAAACAGTCAGCCACACGACATACTGTCAACATTAGCTTTCCAAAATACTAGTACAGCACACTAGAGAGGTACGGTCGCGTTATAATCGAAATAAAACATATGTACCCGTGTTTTATCGCCTTAATACGTTATGGGTACTCGTTCCGCTGCATTTAATGCTGGCACACTCGTGATTTAATTCATACGCACCCGAACTCGTAATACCGCGATAAAACACGGGTACATATATTTCATTTCTTAACTACAATAACAACAGGAATACAGTTGTTTGTTTGAAGGTTAAAATCTTGATGAGAACCCTAGACTTACATGGTTAATACTAGTCGTGATGTACCAGCAGTTGTTCCGGGAGATTGCTAAAATCTTCCAGACACATTAAGTCTTTGCAAATACGAATTGTTAGCAGTACGAATATCATAATTATCCTTTTCAATGTTGTGTGATTTAGTCACCGTGTTCACCGGAAACATATAAGAAACCTAAAATGGCAACATCTACCCAGAGTCGATGCCCTTTTTCAAAACACATGTCACCTATGTAAACGCCTCAATGCTAATACTCTTGATGAAGTAAAATAAGACTCACCAACGTGTATATATGTAACCCAAGATATACCCGTATTACGATCTTGTGATAATATAATACTCAGTTTACACACACTCAACATTACTAACTCCTATGTGTTGTGTATTTATGAGGGATCATTTTGCAATGTTGAATTTTGCTCGCCGTGCTGGTCATCAATGTAAATGAAAGAACACATACATAGCATGGTGAAACAGTTGAATGCATATGCCCATAACGATGTGTAGCTGGTGGTTTGTAGTCATGTACTTTCATAGACATTACTCCTATCACGTTCTATTGCTTCTACATGATCAACACCACATCAGAATAGATTGCAAACCATCAAACAATTACAACATCGCATCTAATCGTATCATGTGTTAGAACCATTACAGCTGCAATAACCATGTTTCCACAACAAACGTCACTTTCTCTTATTTTAGTCTCAATTAGATCCTACGTCAGTGGTACGACCATTTTGTACTTCAAATCTTTAACGGTCGGTTTACTAGCTTCCGTTTCCGTCATGTATCCTTGTATTTTGTTTGATATAAATCGATTTACTATGTTGAGTCCAATTAAGCCTGGTTTGAAGGACCTATGATTGAAGCACGCGAGGTTGTATTTTTTAAGAAACAAAATTGGGAAACATCTTGAGGCATAATTATCATTTCTTCAAATTTTCAGTTGTATTTCTTGGTAAAAGAATGATACATCTGCTTGTCATGTAATTTGATGGTTTTCTGTGAATTGTGGTCCAACAAACATCATGCATAATAGCTTCGTCAAATAAAAACACCACCGGCCAATACAGCTTGTTCTAATCTAATACTGGAACTATCAGTGATTAAGCGCTACAAATGGACATGTGCGTAACACTGAACTTTAAAACTAAACGTAGGCGCATACTAAACAACCAAGCTATAATAAAAAGTATTATTATCCTGTTCTCTAAAATATAGGCACATAGTCAAAAGGTGAAGCATGTCGGTCAAATGAATAAAATATGTTAACTGGTTGCGTGATATGATGACTTGGTTGATTGGAAGTTAACATGTAAAACTTAATGAGGCCACCCGTTGTAAAAACGTGTGTGCGGCATCTTACTTAAAATGTATATTAAATTGAATACGTTTAGAATTTCTCATTTCTCAACCTCACACGTGTAGTTACAAAGCTGCATGTCGAACCTTGCAATCCAATCGTCTAAATGGCTATGGGATACGCTACAGTCCCGGATACATTAGATTATTATCTAGGTGTCAAAACATCGGAAAGCTTTTTGATCCTGCTAAACATGACGTAGCAGACACGTGGTATAATACTAAAGCCCTCGTTTATAGCTTTATATTGCAGGTTATTGCACCGTCACATGCAGCCACTGACGACCATTGTGATGCATAACAACTCTTTGATGTATCTTGAATCTCATGGCCAAGCTTGATTGAGTGTGGTATCAAGGCCTTTTAATTAAAGTTAGTCATGTTTAAATACTTCCGTCACGACCGAGTGTAAGTGATATGTCATTCAAATGTGTTTTTATTGACTTTTCAATGGGTAATGTCTCCCGAGTTTGTCCTACATATTATTTCTATACAACAACAATCAGCCATTTTGATACGGTCTCCATGTGTACAGTTTTGTCTCTCTAAATGGCTAGTTCAACGTTAGTTTTGAAGAGTATGTAAGTGTGCTTTTATTTATAATTAATTATGTAAGCAATGCTGCGGGATACTTGTTTTACATTGTGTGTGACTCTTTTTAAAAATTACAAACAAAACAGATTGCAAATATTTAATTCATGGTGAGTTTTGTTCGTTTTGTTACTAACCTGGACTCATATCTTGTATATGTATACAGTACAAAGCGAGTAACATGTTTAAGTCATTTTAAAGGTTTCCCGGAAAAGAAACCAAACGATGTCAGATCTGGATATCGGATAAAACTCAAAGGGTGGCGATATAACGTTTGATGGCTCCCCCCACTGGTTCTCATTGTATACTGCAGTATAGGGTATCAATCAGTAAGTGGTGTACAACAGCTTGTAGGCAGTTCAACCAAGAGACAGGCTGTACACATTTCACATCAAGTTTAATGTTTATGTTAACACACACACGTAGTGCATCTTTTTGTTATTAAACGAATACAAAAATACATTGGGTTATTACTCTTGACTAAAACACCTGGCAATATAACCATTTTGACAGAGTATGTCAATTGTCATAAATAATAAATCTGACTTAAACTTTTGGGCGCTATGATATAAAGTGTGAACACCCCCACAAAAAGCGAACTATTACCAACATCAATTGTGTTGAGTACATCACATGGAGCTTCACTGTTTTAAAACAAACAAGTATCCGTCTAATTAAAGTAATCATACATATATATATATTGTCTCATTGCATAATAGTTGATTTAATCGCATGTTGTAATAATAATGCTATTCTATGTTATGATATTTTGTAAACTACTATGTAGCCATCCTCATTCACGGACTCGTTCTGTAGATACCTTACTCACATTGTATTAGCTACGAAGCAATGCTCTATTGTAGATAATTGATTCGACGCTTTACACGAGTACCTATGCTGTAACTCACGCTCTACACTAGTTGTACAACCGTAATATACCAGGACTCAGCTAATTGGAAAGGTTGAGTTACCCGGCATACTTAGGATTAATTAAAGGAGAGGTACCACAACTAGATAGGTCGCTGATTGATCAGTTGTAGTAACCGAACAGAATGAAAGTGAAAGGTCTTTGCAAAGGTTTGCCGTTAATTATGAACTTTTTGATTTGTACAAGCTCATAACTTATTTATAATCCTCGTCTCTCACACGGTTCTGAAGGTTATACTGTTCTGATGACGTCCTTCACAACAGCTGACAAGTCTTTGAACTAACAAATCAGGAAACGGACATAAATGTGCCCTCATTTATACTGGTAGAAGAAACGGAAACATCAATGCCAACGAGAATGTGTTTGTATACAAGACAGTTTAAGCGTGCTCAACACATCTTGCCAATAGTATAAGCTTAAACTATTTACTAACAAACAACTGTCGTACGTTCGTGCTGTATGGGTATAATTGGTCAATCAGATAAGTCAATTTAACGCACTTAATGACAATATATTGCTGATATACTTCTCGAAACAAGATGATCCAGCTTAAATGTGATATATAGACGGGCTTTTATATGCTGTTTATGTTGAAGCAGCTAATTGGGCTCTGATATGTTACCAACAATCAACTCCTGATGCAAAGCCAACACTTGACCTATATCAGGAATGGTCCGTCAAAGCAACTGCGAAAGGTAACTGTATAATTGTAGAGTACGGTTACAAACAGTTTCATAATCGTTAGAAAAAACACAACTTTTGTATATTAATCACAAACTAGGACATAACCAAATGATGTACACATGTTTGAATGAATGATGTAAGGCTGGTTATGACAGGCATCCTACTCACTGAAAACTGGAGCAGACATGTTCTAAGTCAGACACTAGTGTGCAACAGCTTGTGATATTCATTTAAACATGAGCTTTTATCCGTATTTTTCTCAATCAGACATGGTGTTAATTTCCACTTGTAGGTCATCAAAGCTCCTATGGTGTACTGAAGAATCGAGTCAATATGTGAATGACAGCATCAAAGAGTACTGCAGTCCCAACACCGTGTGAATCCATGTCAAACTATTGCAGGTTCTAGCAGTTGAAAGGAAAATGTCAGAGCGAGAAAGGAAGTAGTTGGAAAGTCGGTCAGTAATTTCTCGCACATCTAATCATACTTACTTAGTAGACCTTCGTAGATTCCTAACCGCCAGTTGCAAGTGCATCCTACTCTTTGCAAGTGAATTTAAACAACATCTGTGGTTTATACGTGATTAAAATGGAAGCAATATGTAACCGCAACAGCATTGGGACATATACTCAACTATGTCTGAATGGATACCGGATATTATCTGAGTTCATAACGAGATCTCTAGAACATTCCTTGAAGTTTGAATCTGAACTTGTAGAATCCATTTGATCAATCAAAGATTCATGCTCATTTACTCTTTAATTGAAACTAATATCGGCCAATACTTCATTCATCTAGAGTTCGGCCTTACATTCACTGAACACACCTGCTTTAGAGAAGTCATTATACACCTTAAGAGGCAAATCATGTTTAGCAGTTGGTTTAATATTGACTTTCTCGACAAAGACACTTGCTGAATGTGTATAAGATGCCATGGTGAGAAATGGATTCCATGATATATTTCTATGAGTTTACCAACAACTTGACATGTTTGAGGTAGCGTTGTGTGAAATATTGCGATTCACAGCTCAATTTGCGTTTTTTACGATATGTTCATTAATACATGTATGTATGTACAACAGTAACACTTGCACTAGATTTTCATGTCAAACATGCAACATTTGCTACAGGTATATGCTTGAGTAAGTTGCATTTTCACTTGGACTGTTATGAGGAACAGTTACTTCTTTTTCGATCAACCACCATGTTTTGGTTAGTCCCAGTGACAGATTCAAGCGAGACGTACGTAATAAGCAGAATCGCTTCAACTACAGTCGAACACAAGTAAGTTTATACACACCAAATCATTAGTTCTCCACTGGGTTAAGATGTGTGAAAGTAAGCCTCGTGTTCTGTATCAAAAGCCATTTATTAATGGAGTTATATTACCTGTGAACATACACCTCAATTTGAGATTTACGGAAATAACAGATAAGACATTCCGTTATTGTAAATATTGATCTGTTTTACGTACCTTATTCTTAAGGTGGTACTGAACTGTAACACCATTAATACTCGGAATTACCACGGAACAATCCCAAATGCTTAAGATCTGCGATTAATTTGGGGGCAGAAATAACCATGTGTGTTCTCTCCCATGTAATCGAAGTTCATTCGCATTTAATGTTATATCATAAAACGTAAATACACTTCGATATTAATGGTAATGAAATCACAAGTTATTTTCCAGTAAACGTTTTGGCATCATTCCTCCAACAATGCCAAACGGAGAAGTTCAATGATAGTTGGAAGCAGAAGGTCATCGGGTCATTGGTTTGTTGTAGTATTATTTCTAAAATGGCGAACTGAGAATATTGTGGTTTAGGGCATAATGTATAAAGATTATTAAGAACTTTCGATTAGCGTGTGTCCTTCTACTCGTTCACCCAGGTATAACTTGACACGCACTAGTGAAAGGAGGCATTCTCTTGCCACCTTAGGACACAAGAGGCTCACAGCGTATGCAATCATTCATAAGACAGTGTGCGACAGCTTGTGCATTTACTTCATATACGTGTTTCATGCAGTTTCATTTTCCCTACTTCTTCTCTTTTCATGATGCAAGAGACATCCGCTTTGAGTTCTTAATTGTACCTTGGGCTTGGTTTAAAGATGCCATGTCAGTCGTTCAATGATTACATGAAAGCTTATGTCAGCGCTTGTAAAAGAATTGAGTTAGGTTCGGATGGCCGACAAGAAAGCTAGAAAAACCTAAGTACATAAAGATAGCTTGTTAACAATTTTGATTTAGGTATTTTGAAATCACTTTATAGCAATTGTTTCCCCGCTGGTGTATGACAACATCGAAGAAGAATTAAATAGCAATGTTTACGTCATCGAATCTAACCATGTGTTGCTGTAGTTTGTACATATTGCGCTGAATGGAATATTTCAGAATAGATTTGCTTCAGACAATCACTTATAGGCCTTGAGACAGGTAGGTTGGGGTGTTCCAGAAAGGGTGACAAAACGACACCTATATATAATGGAAGATATGTATCTTTACATTTAAGTATCTGTTAATCGTTGTTGACTCTTGTATTGGTTACATTCTATACTTTCACAAAAATATAACATATAAGTTATAGTTTTCTTTTACATGGTTAGCCCTCATTAACTTTTACAAATGTAACACTCAATTACATGCCCTTTATTCCAACTAATGTGGTAATTTGACGCATATTGTCTATTTAAAAATTAAACAGTTCACATACTCTATATTAAGCAACGATATATGTCTTTTGCAGTACTCGAACTATCAAACTGTACATCATAGTTTTATAATAGTTGTCATTTATGGTACATGTAGATCTGCTCTGATTGATTGTCTGAACATATACTCACCATCAGTGTCTGTATCCTCATACCATTCAATGTGTACAATTCTACAACTTCATGCTGGTTTGAGCATGTTTTGTACATCTAATTACAATTCAGTTTGTATTTAAGGCCGGGACACTCTATATTACTGTTGTGTCTCTGTTATGTATTGTAGTGTCTCGGTAATGTAATGTAGTGTCTCTCTTATGTATTGTAGTGTCTCTGTAATGTAGTGTAGTGTCTCTGTTATGTAGTGTAGTGTCTCTGTAATGTATTGTAGTTTCTCTCTTATGTAGTGTAGTGTCTCTCTTATGTATTGCAGTGTCTCTCTTATGTATTGTAGTGTCTCTGTAATGTATTGTAGTGTCTCTGTAATGTATTGTAGTGTCTCTCTTATGTAGTGTAGTGTCCATCTTATGTATTGCAGTGTCTCTCTTATGTAGTGTAGTGTCTCTGTTATGTATTGTAGTGTCTCTGTAATGTATTGTAGTGTCTCTCTTATGTATTGTAGTGTCTCTCTTATGTATTGTAGTGTCTCTGTTATGTATTGCAGTGTCTCTCTTATGTAGTGTAGTGTCTCTCTTATGGATTGCAGTGTCTCTCTTATGTATTGTAGTGTCTCTGTAATGTATGGTAGTGTCTCTCTTATGTATTGTAGTGTCTCTCTTATATATTGTAGTGTCTCTCTTATGTAGTGTAGTGTCTCTCTTATGTAGTGTAGTGTCTCTGTAATGTATAGTATTGTCTCTCTTATGTATTGTAGTGTCTCTCTTATGTAGTACAGAGTCTCATTAAGGCACTGTAGAGTATCTTTAAGGCATAGTAGAATCTCTCTCTGATGTGTTGTAGAGCCTCTTTAAGGCATTGAAGAGTCCATGCGGATTGAATGATTGGTATTACCACAGCAAATAACAGTGTTGATTGAACGTTTGCAGGACTTAGCTCTAGATCGACGTGCATAGAGATGCTGCTTTGTTATGTTTACCTACGTCAGTTGACAGGTTTGTTCGTACAAGAGAACAACACATCTCTCTTGAACTTCAAATGTGCCGTTAAGTATACTTGAAGGGACATCAGCAAGTAAAGAGAATTGCATTAGTGACATCCGATAATCCAACGTTTTCCATGCTGTCCTCTTGCCGATGCCTGCAAAGAAGGACATTGTGTCACTTCCCGTGAACGCATGGAATACAGCCAATGCTGATACGTTAGATAGACACAAAGTAGCTGCAATGTACCTTTAGTGCACCCTACACCAAATGATATCCAGACTTTATGTGCAATTCGAATGCTTTTGTCGAATGTCCTGATCATTATCTTCTTATAGCCAGCATGTGTCCCATCAAGCAGATGACGTATCAATCTTGTGCCAGCTTCTTCATGTGTACATGGTTCAATCTGCACTTTACCTCCTCTCATTGGCACTGAAATCACTTTGTCCCCATAGGTGCTGAAGACTTGTTTTGTTTCAGGAAGGCCTATGCTTGTGGCGGCTGCAGCCTCTTCTGTCAACAGGTGAAATGATTCTCTCTTGTTTTCATAAACACGAAGGATATTGTGTCAGTTACTTGGGATCTTTGATGAAAGTTCCACTCTCCGCATAACTTTCTTTTCTTTGGTCGCTTCCTTGGTTGTAAACAACACACACTATATCAATCATATCGGCATTTTCCCGCTTTTGTATGGCATGAATACTGTTTTGGAATAGTCTTCAAATGTTCGTGAGTTTCTTGGTGACAGTATTTGAAATATTACTGCACCATCCAATATATTTGCAAATGTGGCTAAAACAGCTCTAGTTTGTTCATGGAGTTTAGTTGAACCATGAATGGTGTCAAACTCTGCCAACATTCGTGATATTTCGGGTCCTCCAACGATCCAGCGTTATAGCGCTTTCTGTTTGTCACCCAATGTCACAGACCCAACAACAAAGTGTTGTTGAGTCTGTGACACTTCATGTGCTTGGTAGAGTGATTTGTTTTGTGTACAACAAACCTTCCTGTAACAAACTTTTGGTAGATGAAAAGATTCATTTCTGACAGAGAGAACATGTCTCTGATATTCACAGAGAGCCTTCTAGCATAGTTGATATGGTCAAAATTAAATGTCAATTGAAAAAACATCGCAAATCATTATCGGTAGCTTAGGAATAATACTATCCTGGTTGGTGTGATGATCTGAAAGTGTGGTTGCTCTGATGTCATCATGCCACAACTGCCTGTGAAATTCAATAAACGCTAGCAAAGTTTATTTGTATATGTCGTATGCATCATGCTGCACGATGAAAAGGGAAGCAGCTGTTATCTGGTGGACATGGTTTGTCATGGTTACATGTATGGCTTTCAACTGGGAGTTAGCGACTCTACATGCTGGCATATAAGATAGCAGTTGTCCAACCACTATCACCAAGCCTGTCAATGTAATGTGTTTGCAATTGAAAAATGTGGACGATCTATTACTAGGAGTGGGTGGAATTTGTCAAAGGATGAGGGGCATGGGGGGTGAGAGTCTCAACTTTGATAGGAGCTGTTACAACCGGTTGAAAACATGGTGTGCAGATCATGAGCCAAACTTTTTCCTGGTCAGCTCTTGTGTACTTTTTATGCATTAATCAGACAGTGTTGTGTGATGGTGCAACTGCTGCAATTGATTATCTGGCTTGACTGACCGTCTTAATTTAGAAACAATAGGATCTGGTCAGCTCAAGGTAACTGGTGGTACATACATTTGTATATGCTGCAGGAAGGGTCAGTTTCATTTTTGTCTTCTCAGAATTATCATCAATGACTGGAATAACTAGTGTTGCTCCGAAGGAAGTTGAATTTAGGATATGCCTGTTCCATAAAAAGAATCGCTTGTTTTGCAGAACTCGGATTATGCTCAATATCTCCAACTGCAGCTACAGTGAGGGTATTCCTGGAAAGATTTTAGGGGATACACCACTCCTTCCTCATCATACATGACATATACTGCGTTGGATATGCCAGTAGAATGTTCAATTAAACAGTCATAGAAATGCACAACCCCATATTGTGTATAAGCCTTTCTTTCTTGTCGCATTGTGTATATTTAAGGTAAGATATATTGGTGCTGGTGTTTCTCTGTCTCTGTTTTACTGATAGTTTGGTTGAAGCATGCTTTTGGGTGATCTAATACTATTTAATTTAAATAAAAGTTAGTTTCTAAACAACATACTCTACATATTACACTTTGTGTGTGCCCAATGGCTTCATTGGTCCTAACTTTGTATGTTTAGACACCAAGAACATGAATCTGGCACATATAGTTCCAAAGATAAAAGCATTTGAAGAAATTGTCAGCCATTTTGGCGGCCATTTTGAATAATGGCCGCCACGATCACCAGGGGGGCACTGCTGATTTAAGTCCATATCTAAAAACAATCAGTAGGGGATGTTTTATATGTATGCCACGTTTCATGCTTTTAACTCAAAGTGCACGATTCTTTCCTTAGCCGCCCCACTAAAAGGTGTGTCTAATGTATTGAAATGGATCTCAGTTGATTCAATACTCTGCTTGAGCCTGTTTAAAATATGTTTGAGATCAGCAAGGTTAAAGAGGGTTGGGTCTGCACAATTATCGGTAGCTTTTATCTCACTTATGTATGTGACTAATTCAGAGAGGGCAATATGGTTCTGTCAGCTACTCTTGTTCTCTCTCTTGCTCTTGTACCTTGATATAGTAACGCTACCTATTGTATAGAGACACCTTGGAGGTTGTATGGTACGTGTGTTCTAATTCTTGTGTTATTATGTTACCACCACTAAGCTGTGGCACAATCATTTATTCCAAGACCCAAGACCAAGTCTTGTTGGGTTGACACTGGTTATTGCACTTGTTTTATTATACTCTGAAGGTTTTGAAAGTCATGTTTGCTGATTGAGGCTTGGTACTGGCTAATATTGGTCTTAGAAACCTCATCACAATTGTTTTCCGTTCTCTTTTTTACCTTTTATACGGAAAGCAGAAACAGTGTCACAACCAGTAAATGAGTGAAAATACAGTTGTTCAATTAGCTTTTTCTGGTCCGAATTCTACAGCTTACGCACGAGCAGGTTTACTCATCAAATAACGTTGTTTGTACTGGGTCGTAGTTTGACAAACCAAGCAAAACATAATACACCAAACAGGAGGACGGGCGGAAGTCGACTCAACACCCGGGATTGGACACCGAGGCCGTGTAAAATATTTAAAAAAGAAGGCTAGTTGGAGGGCTAAAATGTAACTAATGATTCCAGTATCCTTTAAAACACACAAAAGGACAACAAGACCATGACAATTGTCAGACGGAATTATCTTCTGGAACCAAAACATTTTTACATACATAATGGCGGCCATCTTAAAAGTGAGCACCATCTTTGATTTTCAAATGGCTAGAGAACTGTGAGAAATGATACCAGCTGCCTTCAAATGTTCAAAAGGACATCACGATCTTTCAAATCGGACAACTGAATTCACTCATGTGACCAAAACCGAATTTTACATGAAGAACGGCGGCCATTTTGAAAAGTGGGCACCATATTGGAATTTAAAATGGCTACAAAACAGTGAGATTTTATTCCAGCAGCCTTTAAAACATGCAAACAGATGCTAAGATCATTTAAATCGACCAACTGAATTCAATATGTGGCTAAACCGTTTATTACATGCAGAATGCTAGCCATTTTGAAATAAATTGACGCCATCTGGAATGTTCAAATGACCAATTGGGTAAATTTCATCAGAGCCATTAATTGAACATGTATTGAAAGTTTCATGCTTGTATCATAATTTGCACGATTGTTAACAAATGTTACTTTTATATGCTACACAGAATACGATATTTACTGCAGTATGAGAAACAAAAACGTGATTTCAAAGAACATTAGTGACGTCCTTATGGCCATGTCATAAACAAATTTCTCTTATATGGTAGCTGAAGGTGAATCATTTGATACCAAATACACAATGTATGCTTTTGTTGTTATCATTCAGTTCCTATATTTGTCTTCCCTACCCTCATTCCCAAACCCTTTTTTTAGCTTAAGTGTATACTTTCAAGTGCGAAAAAACGTTAAGCTCCATGCACTGCGCAGCTATTCCGCGTTTTCATAATGTAGAGGTACATATCTGCCAGTATATATGTCGTTTACCTACATATATAGGTGTCGTTTTGTCAGCCTTTCTGGTACACCCAAGTCTTATTTGCCATTCAACATACATGTCATTTACAATCTCAATTCAATTGTATTCTTGTCTCCAACAGCCTACATGTACTTGCAACTATCCTAGGCCAAGACACGTTTAAGCTGAGTTCATACAACAGTGATCTATTTTGAAAAAGTTTACGCCATAATTATAACGGGTTGTATACTATTTCACTAATTTGGTTACTTCATTATAACGGCCCCGGGAAAAGCCACGTGTCAACTTCACAGTAACAACCCTCTATAGATAACGGTCGATCTTTTCCCCGTAAGAATCTTAGTCCTCTCACCAACTTCTATCAGAAAATCCCACGGTTTATCATTGAACTGTCTGCCCTTTACAGTGCCCCGGTCACCATACTTTCTAAAATACACGAACACATGAAAACAGTCTCGATATATTAGACCTGGACACTACGATGCCATGACCCGTTACAAGCATGAAACATTTTGACCACTGAGATTCCACTTCCTATGTATTGTATTATGTATACAAATTTGCCAAGACAGCCCATTGTTCAGTGTCAATTAAAATAACACTTTCTGAAGATATAAGTGACCTTTCGATGCTAGAAATTGTGACACGTACCTATGCAGACCGACCTTTGGATGCCACTTTCAATTGGTTCTCCCATATTAATATTTAATATGCTTTGATTGCATATGCACAGTCTTTTGGAACTTTGGTTTGACGGAATCTTTCTTAAACTTAAATGGCATTCAATGACATAATTCTAACATTAACACAACTTATGATGAAGTTATGATTGCGAGAATCATGCACACACCATGAAGGTATACACTAACTAACATATCAAATCCAAACATATCGTACAATGTATATTTGGAGCGTAATAAACATGGATTTTTCGGCAATGAGTTGAACCAAAGTATGATGGTGCTCACAATCAACAGTTTAAATCAATACGCCTTTACAAAGTCGGAAGCTCCACTAGATACGTTGTAACACCACAAAAACCAACAACGGTACTGTTTAATGACATATTGACAGATAATCAATTATCATTGAACTTTTATCCACTTATCTTCTTAATTATCTGAACTGACAATGTCCCGCTGTTCTCTGTCTATGTTTTCTTTGTCATATTCAATCCACCTAGTTCGTTACTGAAAGGCAGAGTGACAAGTCCAGGCCAGGGTAAAGTAACATGTCTTGATATTTTTTTTCCGAAGCCGTCAGTAAAACGACCCACGCTTGAGTGACTCGGCCGATTTTGCGGCTCTCTGCTGGTAATTTAGAAGCGAATGTACAGTGAATAATAGCAACAAATGGGGTAAATGGCGGAGGACTGCTGGGATAATGGATTTCAAGAATCTCACGCTAGCTTTTTATTGGCACTGTCGGTTTCAAGCTGACATCTCGTTTACCAACGTTTCCCGACGGCTAAGAATGTCATTGTCACGTGATCTCATTGCATCTATTGTAACATTTTGTCTGACGTCTAGTTCTATCGGCCTGTACCCCATCCAGATCTCAAGTAAGACTGCTAAATAAGGTAACAAGGACCAATGCTTTGATCTCGTCATACAATGGTTCATATTTTGACAGCATCTTCATCTCATGTTGTATTTTTTTCACTCATTATACAGGATCGTTTTACCACATGAGCTTCAATGGGTGTTCCACTTAAATCATTAGTATGTACACAGATATTATTGTAAAACACCAATCAAATACTGTAAAAAAACTAAACAACCCGCATGCATTTGGTAGATAAAACATCGGTATTTCGACGTGTGTTTAAGATATGGACCAGACACAGTGAGGTGAACGTAAACATCATCAAAGCAGGTTCATTATGATTGGTATTTAATTGGAAGAGAGTCCGTTAGTGCAAAAAATACGACAAAAAGCCCAACAACCTATTTAACACAACTGAAGTTTCTCAAACGCTTAACAAGATAATGTTTTCAGTGATGCTGTTGGTCGTAGTTACTCGTTCGTAGTCCTTATTGATTGGTGGTAATCAACTTGCTTATTTTGTCATGTTTTAATAAATGTGTGTATATTATTGGTTAGAAGCGGACGAGAGCTACACATACCATTCGCTGAACTCAATTGCTTATACAATGTAATTAAACAGCTATAAAAGTATCAATAGTCTATATCCATTGCATTAGATACATTTGGTAAAAGGAATGTCATAGTAACCGTGAACATTCGAGTTAATGACAAACTACTACCCTACTAGGAAACAACAAAAACATCTCTATGAGCTAACACATGTTGCGTTAATAGAGTTGTACGAGGTTGTTTTTAATTATTTGTTTTTGGTTAATTAGGTACTTGTTAATTTGTGATATATTCTTCCTCATTACTTATTTACCTTCACACTTTTGTAAGATCGCCTTTAGGTCACAATAACAACAATTGCAAGGTCTTTGAAAAGCAACGCAATGACCGAAACCACACTAATGTTGTACCTGTGTGACCGATAATTAACTGTTTTTATATCTGGTGGATTGTTTCATTTATTTGTTTTATATGTAAATCATATTCCACATAAAGCAACGTCTAGGTTGAATACATTCTATCAATAGCAATTCACCAAGGAACGAATTAACGAACAACGAATACACGAATAAACAAATAAACGAATAAACAAATGAACGCATTAGCGAAAAAACAAGTACACAGGTAAACGAACAATCACATGAACACATGATCAAATGAACTTGAACAAATGAACTTATACATATGAATTTTACAGCAGTCTTGCTTTATTACTACAAACTAGTTCTGCATTTTCAACCATTCGAAGAATATTAAGTATACACCATGTGAGTATTAATTAGTACACTACATGCTTATCATTAGATGGCAGTGAACTTAACATCTATTACCCCCCCCCCCCCCCC
>ENA-OREC01000101-OREC01000101.1-marine-metagenome-genome-assembly--contig:-NODE-101-length-22071-cov-13.847640_pt1 | contig 22071 bp, 7 predicted proteins | sample MGYA00248626_ERZ508543 | MGnify/ENA primary metagenome ERZ508543 (study PRJEB26211, sample SAMN05518279) | marine metagenome | isolation source: Puget Sound, Washington, USA | host: Bankia setacea...
GGAGTGCATTAATACAATTTTGATGTGAACTGGCAGGAACTTGTGCTATGTTTATTTGTTTAAGTCACTCTTGGTGATATATTGATAAATAGACAGTGTGTGTAAAAGTGATTTTTTTTTCTGATTATTAATTACAGCATGAAGTACAAGAACTCCAGCAGAGAGTGCAAGGAGCCTCGTTTGACGCAGAATACGCTGCAAAGTAAGTGATACGACCTGTCCATGTGGCAAGCATGCTATCTTTAGAAACCAAACTCAAATTTATACATTGTTAAACAAGAGAAACTCAGGGTGCTAAATGTCAGCTGTTATTTTTTCCCCGTCATTTTCAAGGTTTGTAAATTTATTTAAAATGTTACATCAATGAGTCAAGATCATCTGAGACTAAAGGCTACTTTATATATTGTAGCTGATCACCCCGTATTCCTTTCTTGTTTCTCCTACGGTATGATTTAATTGATTGTTGACTTATTGTCAGTGTTCTACCATATTTACAGTGCTGTACAGGAGATGCATCAAAGTGCCAACCATTTCTCTAGCATCCAAAAACTGCTGAAAGATTCCATGTTCCTCAAACAACAGATTGACTATGAACACAATAGAAGGTAAAAAACTCACTTCAGAAATGTATCTAAATGTGAAGGATAGTGCAAAAGGGTTCTTCCTGCTTCTTTATTCAATAGCATTTAGAATCTACTCAATTTAATCCTGGTAACAGCAAAATTCAAAACCTTGCTTATCTGAGGTACTTTAAATTGCAATCATACACAGAATGAAGATGAGAAATTTGACAAATTAAATGGTTTAACTTTAGATTGGATGAATTTTATTCACTGCACATTCTTGAATCTAGTTGCAGCGTTTAAAGTGTACTAGCAAGCTGTATTGATATTACATGACTAACATAAATAATGTAGCAGGTTGTGATAAAAATAGAAATGTGTACTGTGAAGGCTATAGCGCTAGCTTTTATAGCAATGAAGCATTATTGTTATAGTACTTGCTTCGGGTACTAGAGGTCCTTGTTTGGAATCCAGGCAGAGCAAGTTTGAGTGATAATATTATTATAAGAAAATGTAACATTTTTAATTGATTTGATATTGTATGCATACTCAATATGACTTGGCACTGAAAGAAGGACATGACTTGTTAGCAATTCATAATTAGTAATAGAAAACAGAACACATTTCCAATCACTGAGATGAAATCTACCATTAGAAAGTGAGTATTATTGTGTGATAAAATCCTAAAAGGTGAATGTTTGTGAAATATTTATGCATCAAACCCCTAGCATCTTTATAGAAGAAGACTGCATTCATTTGGTGAAAGTTGTCTCTAAATAGTGAAAATGGCCTTTAACTGCTAAAAATTGTCTTTATTTGGTAAAAGTTGCCTTTAATCGGTGAAAGTTGTCTTTAAGTGGTGAATGTTGAATTTAAGTGGTGAATGTTGCCTTTAATTGGTGAATGTTGAGTTTAAATGGAAAATGTTGAATTTCATGTAGTCAGTGGCTTGGTTTCAGAGAGCAGAAAAAGAACAACCCCAGCATGTACTCTACTATATCCTCCCCTGATATAACTCTTGCCTCAGCGGCGGAGGGAGAGGGTCCTAGGACTGTACGCAGACATGGGGTGGGGCATAAAAAACATGGCAAACGTGTGAGGAGGGTCATGTCTGAACATATTGAATAAAATAACCAAAGATTAAATGGTACATTTGATGTTGTAAAACGTGCGTTTGATGTTGTGAACAGGAAAAATTCAGTATACAGTTGGCTGTCTTGTAATTTTGATATTTGCGATGACGGCAATGTAACCAAATGGCATCATTTAAATGCATAGGTATAAACAGTAATTACTAATTAATAGAGACAAATAATATCACAATGTCCAATCAAAATTGGTGTTACAAAATGAGTGTGGTAGAATAGATGATTGATTGTAGGAAACTATTTAGAAAATTTGGAACAAAAGTACTGTAGGAAATTTATACATTTTAGTATTCTTTAAGAGTAAGAGCAGTAGATGTTGTGTTTCGTATGTAAGCATAGGTGTCATTAGGTGATGTGTGCTTCCCAAAAACAAATCATAAATTTATAAGGCAATAAAACTTGGTACATGTAGCAGTAACAAATAATCTCAAGTAATCAAAAGTCACCCTTTCAATATATCAGACTTCCAACTTAATCTTGTTTCAAAAGTAAGTTATTACAGTCGTTTGTTCTCAAGAGTCAGTCAATGCCATATTTTACCTGTTGTAAAATGTTACTCTCTCAAAAGGACAAACTTGATATTAATTATTGAATGGTTATTTGGTATTAAATTAGTAAATACAATGTACTGATCACCTTTGGTCATTATCCTATTAGAATATTACCAAGGCTTGTCAGTTTGGAGACATAATTCTCCGTTTACGATTTCAGTCCCAGTGATGCCACGGCCAAGCCAGACAAGAACGTACGAAAAGTTGCAGTGAAGGAAAAAGAAATGAGTTCTGTTGTGCAATAAAATTTAAACGTTCATACATCTGATGATTATAAATCTTTGTGATATCTTAACACATAACCTTGCTTTACCAGCCTACAACATAACAACAATGGAAAAAGGAGAGTTCACTGCCTGACAACAACTTAACATTTCAAATATATTTTCTTATGGAAAACAATTTAGCTATTTAAAGGTACAGTCATTATTATATAGTCATGCTCAATACTCTTTAAAAATCATAAGAATAGTTCATTGTTTACTGTATTCCAGTACTTTTGTGAGTAATTACTGAATAGGGATATAGTTTTGTCTTAATGAGTGCACAAGTAGGTTGACAACGTAAACTCTTTTTCTCGTCTTAAGAAATTACACAAGAAGTTTGCCAAAATGTCCTCCCTGAAACAAATGAAGCAATGCTTCATTCTAGATTTTGTACATTATGGTTTAAGAAAAGTATCTTTGTTACATGACTACATGTATTTTCTGTCAACAAAATGTTATCATCGGTTGTGAGCAAATGTATATTTAATGAAGCAACCATTTAATGCCATTCTTTAAAAAAAACACCTTTACAACGCCATCAATATTGATAATTCTACCCTTTTTATCAAATAGTTGAGCTTTTTTCTGTACATGTATTTTAATTTATCATACACATATTTTAAGAAATGTTTGTTGTAATGTTGTTGCATGGTTTAGTGAGGTGTGTTGTATATGTTGTATTTTGTTGAACTAGTTGTTGATTCTGTCTAATTGTGTTTTAATTATCAGTTTATATATCTCTGACTTTTCCAAGTTTTTAAAATGTTTCTTAAAGCACTTCAAGCATTCCAGGAAAAATTAATCTTATTTCTGAATTAAGTTTTATGACGAAGTTTTATATTCTAATTATTTGTTTGGTCCAAGTACAATATATAAATGGTATGTTATCAAAGGAAACAAACCTAACTTCTGTATAACATTTTCTGTTAACAAAAGTATAACCATGTCAGAAATGTATTGTTTTATGGAAACATATTGCCAGGCCCTTATGTAAAGGTGAAAACTGGACGATAAGATATAAGTAAAACTTGAAATAGAACATGAGAGACATCAAAATACCCTTTCCTTTCCGTTTATTATGATCGGGTATATTACTGGTATTCCAATTGTTCAAACTAATTCTACAACACACTTATTAAAAACATGTATACCAGTTTTAATATTATTAGTATGTTTGTTTATGTTGTTTTTGTTTTAATGTGATGAAAATAAAATATGTGATTGTATACTTTGAAGTTGTGGTTGTTAATGTAAGGTACAGTCAAACCTGTCTACAAATGTCAGCCACGGGGAATTACAAGTGGCCTTTGTTGGAACGTGGTCTTTGTTTGGAGTGTCAGAAGCTATCTATCTGATATAAGCTATATTAGCCATTCTTCGCTGATGTTAAGTTTCAAGTTATGTAATCAATGCTGTTCAATTGTGAGGCTCATTGCTGTGTGTTACAAACTACCAGTTTTGTGAGCGATGTGTATAGAACTGTTAAATTCGATTTTTTTAGATATTGCCAAACGATTTTGTTTTAATTGTACTCGGTTTTGATGTATATGTGCCCCCCGTGCCTTTATACGTCCATTATATGTATATGTGTTGATATATTAACGTTTATTCATTTTCTTTAATATCAAATATGAGCCCCATATTACTTTAAGACGTTCTTGTATCATATTGCCTTCTTTGTCCACACTCGTGTGTACGAAGTTGTGCAGTATCCCGTGCAGACATATACACACATACTAGTTAAAGACGTTTTATTGACTGTTTTGTTGTCTAAGTGTTCGTGATTTCGAGCCAAACATATTGATCAAAGGTGTATACATCTTACAAAAAATGAAGAAAAAAAATGTTCGATAGAAAGTTGATTTTATCTTATGAAGAAAGGTGTACACATTGTTTATCAAACATCATGATTACATAACATATGTCTACGGGTTCAGCATTTATACCATTTGTCCAGGTTCTTTTAAGATAACGAGGCGGAGCCGCAGTTTCCGTGAATGACGCCTCAGTCAGACAAATCAGCTTCATTTAACATGACCAACGATGTTTCGGTGTTCACACATAAAACCAACTGAAGTCATCCGGTTCCCAAAGAAGCAGCGTCTTAACGTTCGGCTTGAAAGGTTGGATTTATTCTAGAGAAAAAATATTCCAAAAGGCAACATTGTGTGAACCAAGTAATGGCAACTTATACTTATTGACGTGTTTGCATATATGCCTGCGTAAGTGTCTGTCTACATGCATGTTCTTTGTTAACTTGAAACTCAATCAATACGGGTGCTAAAGAGAGGGAAAACATAATCAGTATGAGAATAGTCTTGTGAGGATCTCGTTAATCTACATTATTCTAAAGAAGAAGAAAAGCCTCATATATCTCAAACTAGATTATAACTGGCAGTAAAGTAGTATTATCTCTAAATGACGAACATAATGAATTATCTCTGTGTAGCATATTCCAAACGTTACTCATGTAGTTATATGTAATGTTTTGGTGACTTATATGCACTTTGTTTACGTCCTGAAATAAATAAAAAAGTCTTATGTTCTGTTCTAATATATTCGCAAGTGCCATGTCAACAAAACCGTGCTGTAAAAAGTCGTTAGTTGGTGCACTTGTGTGTTTGAATTTTTAAACTTTGATCGCCTTTCGTATTCTCAAGTAGAAAACAACAACAACATATATACAAGTATGTAAATACAACACAAGAGTGGTAATATACTTAGAAGTAAATAAATAAGCAGGTAAGTGTAGGCAAGAAAACTAACATATTTTACACAATAAATATTAACAACACAATTTTGAATTAAAACATGCAGCTTGTTTATTTGACCAGTACTGTGTTTCTTTTCATTTTATGCCACCGATGGTTGGTTTAGTGATGTAAATTGGATAATGATGTCGATGTTTTAAGTCCGCGTTAGAAGGAGTTGTTGTTGGTGGTGATTATATCGCTGTTGATTTTGATGGTGGCGGTGATGGTACTGCATTTTTTCGTCTACTAAATATTTAACTTCATTGTCGATGTTGAAGATGACCCGGGAATCTTTGTCCTCGTAACGTTGATTGTACCCAAAACAACTGACACGCTCTAGTAATCGTCGCCAAAAACTATTCTTCTGTTTAACTTCTTTAGCTTCAAACTACATTGCAACACCGTCTGAATTAGCATCTTTATCTGCGAAGCGTGTATCATTGGCAACTTTCGGTGGTACTTTTTCCAACAAATCGTGTAACTTCTGACTCGCCCCACACAAGTGTCAATATTGTTACAGATTCCATGCGTCTTCTCTTCCTTCTTTTTCTTGTCGCCATGTGGTTCGCTGAATCACATTATACAGGTACCTTTGCACCTTCTGTGTTGACATAACTTGATAGGTATACTTTTAGACGCAAAGAACTTTCGACGAGCACCAGCAACACTTTTATCGCTTGTTGCTTGCTCTATAAAACAACGGGACTCTTTGCTTGTGATTGCTTTTTTATACTATTGTGTTAACCTGTTTGGTTAATTCGTGTACTCGTAGCATCTAAACAGTTTTGAAATATTCATGTAAGTCCTTTTAGATTGTTATTTAAAAAATTTCAAACAGTTGAGGTTGACTGTTTTTGTTCACATTTCCGACGTTGCACGATTTGTTGGACATCAATATCAAGACAATAATTGACGTTTATTGCGGTTATAACGGTGTGACCCGTGTCCGTATAAAGTTTATTACTTTGTTTTCTGTACACAAGAAACGATAGTTAATCGTTTATTCAAAGCACATTGACTGTAACTTTTTTTCAAGAACATGACTGCAACCTGTAAACAGTATTCAAAAAAGGTCAAACTAGCGGTTTCTGCAAAATGAAGGGTTTCATAAATAATTCGTTATATCCAGCTGAACGAGACAAGCATATTTGCGATTAACACAACAATTTTATTTACATATACACCGTCCATATCTCGCGGGAAGGGTCGAGATCTCGTTAACAAATCCAAGATGGAGTATGTCAAATGACATTTGTAATTTGGAATGTACATAATGTCAAAACAACGCTTATTGATGTAAATATTGTTTAAGAAAATGAATAGACACCAAGTTCTTACCGGCGCTTGTAATTTTGGGGACAAGTGTTATGCTGTCGGGAGCGTTGAGGGCATACACTTCACTGTAAGTTGCAGAAAATCGATGTGGTTTGGGAGGTTGGATAGGAAATGTTTAACATATTGATTAGTATAGCTTGTATACCGTGTTTTTAAGCATTCATTTAAACTTAGAATAACGTCAGCGGTCATACCGTTGTCATTATAGTATGTTGCAAGATGTCTCTTTATTGATTGCATAAATAATGAGCAATGCACACTTTTGTTTACATTCATTTTGTAGGTTAAGTATAATTTTGTGAATTAGAAATAATGATGTAAACATTAGCACATACATTGTGATGTCTGTTAGTTAATGTATTTTGGGTTCACAGTTTACAATCATTAATCTTGTGTATTGTATTGCTCACCTATTATGTACCTCGTTTATTGTTTGAATGTGATAACTATCGAACAATTACAGTGAAGCTATACAATTCAGACTTGCGCAATAATTATCACCAAGCTAAGCAATGTTCGCTATATCTTATAGAAAGATGGACTCGGTGGTAGTAATGAGAATAAGCGCAAATCTGTGAACTAGGGCTTGTAATGGGGAGTTTCATAGGAACACTTCACAAAAAATCACTGGTTAAACCAATCTACCAACTAATGCTGCCAGTGTAGCATCATGAAAGGAACAGGACAATAATTAAAGAATTGGAGGTGGAATGTTGTCTAGACTCAAATGCTAGTATGAGTATTGATAATGTGTATGTGTTTTAGGTGTATGCTGCAGGTTGTGATATTGTGATACTGGCAAGTGACTTTCAGAGAGTACAGATTATTCCAGGGGTCACACATGGCAATGTCAAAGTCAGCTGTATAGATGCCTCCACAGATTCTGGCAAGGTAAACAATGTTCAATATACTGTGAAAGACCAGTCTCATTTCCACCTATTGGGGTCAGGGATCTTCTGTAGGGAATAATTCATTTTTAATACTGGAGAAATTGTGTTTTTGTTGTTGATAAATTAAACAAAATCATAACCAGCAAGATTCACAGTTTTAATTGATTCAGCAATGGCCAACAAGTTAGTCTCTTTTATAAAGATGTCTTCAAAATGCAAATTTGACATATATTTATTGCATTTAGCCTCATGTAGACTAGACGCTAGGTAATTTAGTCAAAAGTAACACTATTAACACTATTCCTTACTAGTATCTTGTGACTTGTTGTAATCAACTTTTTATCACTTTCAGATTGCAGCTTCTTATTTACAGAAGATTTACATTTTTGAGCCAGCTCCATTGGCACACCATGACAGCACGCATGTAAGTCACCTTCAACTAACAGTAAATTTATGCAAAAAACTATAAACTATAAAACTTGAAAAAAATCTAAATCTGTTAATGAAACCCAACAGAACTCTTATCTTTCAGATCCTTTTTATACGCCCGTTTGAAAAACAGGACTTATTATGGGAACACGTGCGGCGGGCAGCGTCCAGAGCATTTGTCCGCTCACCAACTTCAATAGTTTTCATTGTATAATCATCAAACTTTGTGAAAAGTTTGTTGGCAAAATATTTCGGCCAAGTTCGATAACCAGCCAGATCCCATAAAGCACTGGAGTTATGGCCCTTGAATTAGCCAAAATAAACCTTGTCCGCTCTGTAATTTGAATAATTTTAAATGGATCATTATCAATCTTTGTGATATTGTTTGTTGGCATAATCTCTTGGCCAAGTTCAATAACCAGCCAGATCCCTTGAAAGACTTTGGAGTTATGGCCCTTGAATTATCCAAAATTGTCAAAATTAACCTTGTCCGCTCTGTAACTTGATTTTTTTCAATTGGATCATCATCAAACTTGGTGTATCAAACTTAGTGATAATGTTTGTTGGCATAATCTCTCCGCTACATTCAATAACCAGCCAGATGTCATAAAGCACTTTGGTGTTATTGCCCTTATTTAGCTCAAATTGTTCAAAATGATATTGTGCACTCTGTTTTTTAAATATTTTTCAATTGATCATCATACAACTTGGTGGCAATGTTTGTTGGCTTAATCCCTTGACCAAGTTCAATAGCCAGCCAGATCCCACGAAGTTCTCTGGAGTTATGGCCCTTGAGTTAACTCAAATTTTAAAATATTCAACCGTGTCCGCTCAATAACTCAAAACAGTTTTCATTGTTTGTGGGTATAATATCTTGCCCAAGTTTGTTAACCAACTAATTGCCTCAAGCATACAGATTATTCAGATTAGCAGTAGACAATTGCTTTCTCACTATATGCCAATTTCACTTGTGTACTACTATACAGGCGTATTTTGTGACATATGACACTCTTGTTGTCTTATTGTATTGAACGCTTTTTTTTGACATGATCAGATGTTTAAGGTTAATTAAGATTAAAAAACTATTGCATTACATTTTGTTTTGCGCAAGTGCTTAATTAAATATTCAGCCTGTCACTTTGTCTCAGTAGTTATGCCTTAGAAAAGTTTTTAAAAACCTGTGTTTTTTTTAATGACAGATTAGGAAGTAATAGGAATTTATAACTCAAAACCTATTATTGAAATCAGTATCCATTTAAATACTTGCGGCAGTAGATAACTGGTATACATGAAGATATTTTGTCATCTGTAATTTTATCAGCTTGTGTTTAAATGTTATCTTTTATCTGTTTTGAATACTGTTTAGATAATAAACAAAAAGTAAACATTGTTTCACTGAAAAAGTGTTATGTGGTGATAGGCTATACTTGTTGAGATTTTTCATTCTCACATTTCTTTCAACAAATACATATATATGCAATTCCTATAATCAAGTAATGTTTAACAATAAATGTTAAAAATAATGTACATTATACAATTATCAAGTTATAAGCTGTATATAATACTCCCCTATACTGATTGCTAAAATTTTTCAGAAGCTGGATTACCACTGGTATCAGACTGCTGTGTTTGAAGCTGAGTCTATGGTTCTTTGTCTCACATGGAACCTAGAAGGTAACACAAACACAGGGTTTATTATATTACTAGCTTGAAGATATTTTGTCGCATGACCCTTACTGTTGAGCCATTATAAGTATTATTAAACTCTTTGTAAATATATGGTTTTAAGTTCATATTGTTCTGTTAGTTTCAACTGAAATGCTTTAATTTGGTTATGAAAGAAGCAGTTCTGCTTACTTCAATCATGCTGTTCCTGGAATCAACCAGTATGGAGCAATGAGATTAAAGTTTCTTGTTCAAGGTAGCAACAGGAGCCTTGGATGGGGTTTAAACTTACGACTGGCAGGCATCCATCCATTATGAGTCACACATGCTGACTACTGCACCACATTTTGACTCAGTATGTATATCGTGTTGTGTTATTCCAGGTACTAGATTACTGACAGGTGGGGAGGTAATACAACTGTGGACGGTGTGTCAGGAGAACTCTCACGAGGAGGACCCACCACATCGTACTGTCAAGTTCTCCGTGGGTTTGGAGACTGGGAAAGAAGAAACCTTACTGCCAGAACATGAGCGTGACACTATCTGGATAACAGCTTGGAGATGCAAGTATGTGGCAAGATTTACAAACATAACGTAAATTGAACAAACATTAAGTAAATAATACTATTGATTTTGGAGTGGGAACATGTTGTTGACTCTCGTGATTGTATATTCTGCTATTTTTGTTTTTTATTCAGTATACTGTTTTTCAGATGTTTGCTGTTTTGGCCGTTGTATAATGAATCTCTTCATAGCATCCTTTTTCATCAAAACTCTTTAACAGCTCAATGAGAAGACCCTTTATCGATAAACCTTTTTCTTATTTTAATCCTTAGTTTTCATGTTTCAGTGTTTTCAAAATGCCAATGATCAATAAAAAACTGTATTTTTAGTGTGTTTTTTCATTGTTTGTTACAGACCAGCTACACCTGTAAATCTTCTGCAGTTCTCCCCTGATGGACTGCTGTTTGCTTCTGCAGGAAAGGTATGTACTTGTGGGCAGTATTAATTATCAGCAAATAAACCTTTGGAAGGGTATATAGGAGTCACGGTGTCTGTTTGTCCATCCATATGTCTTGTAAGCTTAACTTCTCATGAACAGATGAACAGATACTGATGAAATAATCCCGATTAAAAAAAATTAAAGTGAGATAATTCAAAGGAGATTAAAAATATACGGGACACGGAATCCTTTGTGATTTGGCTTAAACTGTAGCTGTATTTGCTTCAAAAACATAGGACAAAACTGGTACATTTATGAACAATTTTGGATACAAAGAAACACAATCTAAGATACTGTGTAGTGTCTGAAGCTGGGGTAATGTTCAGGTGATTCTATTAACAAGAATGAGTCCATTTTTTTCCAAGTGATATAATGTGTACTTTTAACTTGCCGAGTTGCCATTATTGTTCAAATGTTCAAACATGTGGATTTTTAAAACAATAAATTGAATGGGAAATGATTTATTGAATTTCACTTTCGCTTTCATCCATCAAAATGTGTACTTAGTTTGGCTACATTTGTATTTTTATGTTTATCATATATACCTGCTGGCCTTTAATGGATAGATTTAACAAGTAATGTCGAATATTGTATATCCTTTTAGCTGATGAAAGGCTTGATAAAGTATTAAGAAATTTGATATCATAAAAGGTTTGCTTCACACCAATAGAATACATTTAGCAATAAAATGGATGGATTGAATTTCAAACTGTAAGGTAGTAAGGTGTGAATGTCAAAACATGGGACATTTGTTGGGACATTACACAAGTATTAAGTTGTCAAACAATCTGTGTCAGTGTTATACACCTAAAAACCTTGTCTACTTGTAAAGCATGCAAATAATATAAAGTAAATGTACTTGCTTTGTCATATATTATCCAAACTTGATTTTTCACCCATGCTTTATCTTTTACATTTATTATAACTTTATTATCCAATATACTTCTTATGATGAAATTACAGTAATTTTTTTTATAGTTTTCGCATGATGAGCATTTATTTTTCCATCTCATACATTTCTAAAGTCATTTGATTTATCTTGCAGGCTGACAGACTGGTGAAAGTATGGTATGAAGATAGAAAAAGTAAGTTTGAAATCCAATTTATTTGCATTACAATATGAGCCAATTCTCTTATAGACCGATATATAATTTGCCTATTTAATAGCGCTAGTGTTTTAGTGATGCAAATGTGACTGTCCCAAGAAATGTTCCAGATGCATCAGGGTCAAGATTGTTTCTTATGTTACATTTGTCACATACTAACAACATTAATGAGTTAAAGTAGTCTATCATACCCCTCAAACAAATCCTGATTATTTAGACTAAAGCAGTCAAATTTAAAATAAGTTTCCCTTCTGTCTGGCATGTATACGTTTCTTATCTATACTTGTTAAGTTGTTATACCCCCAACTAATGAAATAAGAAATACTGGACTCAGCAGACAATCAGGCGGTTGGTCTATTGATGAAGAGTTGTGTCTCAAACTCCACACACAGTTTACAAGCCATCTGACTAAAACCTGCTACGCATGATTCCTAGGATGTGTAAATGGCATGACATAAAGGGCTCCAGAGTTATGCCCGTTTTTTTAAAATTCTCATATATCCATATTTATAATTTCAATGTTTTACAGTACAACTGCCTCTGTCCCAGTTATCGCGTGCAGACAGTATAGTGAGCCCTAAGAAAGATGAGTTCCATTTCTCCTATGTGTATATTGCACATCCTAGAGCTGTCAGTGGTCTGTTCTGGAGGAAGACCAGTAAATACATGCCCAGGTAAGGCTACATTAGAGCACATGGTAGAAAGACTCCCTTTTAACTTGTCTGATTTTTTTGTTCTTTGACTATTGGGATATTTTTTGGATTTTTAATGGAGCGACTCATTTCCAATCATTTCTTAAGAACCAGTACATTTCGCATAGACTGGTAGAAGCACTCTGTGTCTCCATATTGTCACTGGGTGTCCTTGCTTGTTACCTTTGTGTGTTCACTAGAGAAGACTGAATCAGTGTCATCTTTTAAAGACAGACAATGGCTTACTTGACTGCCATATTGAACCTATTGTCCCATAATTTAACACTTTTTGCTACTTAAACACTTGTATTTTTAATCCCCCCTTCACAGAGTGGCCGTCCATCCGTAAAAGTTCGAGTCCGCGCTATGACTTACGTATGCATTGATGGATTACCATCTAACTTGGTACAAATGTTATATTTCAGGGGATCTGTGGCTAACATGCTGATCACGTCGTGTAAGGACAATGTATGTAGAATCTGGTCTGAAACCATACTGCCAGACGACGGCCTTGTGGACCTCGAACAGTTTGAACCCAGCTCAAATTATGATCCCAAATTCCACATGCACAGACATAAGAAACGATTCATGCAAAGGCTCAAGACTATCAGGTAAAGTGTCTTATCATATATGTGTGTAGTTTATAAACTAACACCAGTTTTAGTTGTGATTTGAATTTATTCATTTTATTTTTGAGCTCAAGGTTATTCAACATGCAAAACCACAATTTTATGCAGCAAGTTTCAACAATCTTAAAATTTTGCATCTTTAGAATTTTCTTACAGTTTAATATTTTAGGTTGAATTCTGTTTTCCTAGTTTCAAAGCAATGTTTGAAACCAAAAAAGCAAATAAAATGTCCACAATTGCAATAGTTACCATGTTAAGTTATTTTCATACAATTTATTATTTTTGGTGATTTCTGTGTTCGTAGTTGCTCAGCAATGCTTGAAACTAAAAAAGCCAATCAAGTTTTGAATTAAATCTTGCTTAATTAGAGAGGGAATGTGGCCTAGTGTTTACAAGTTTAAATAGAAATTGTATCATTTTGTGAAAGTTACTGCATTGAACGACCTTGAGCTGATATGCTGCAATTGTGGCTCACTGATTGATTTTGTATTTTATATTCATTAACCTTTTTTTTTCAGCCACTGTATTGTTAAACGATATTTTATTTTCACACATGTTACACTGTCATTTGACACATTGTTATGTTTAACCAGTCTTTTTAATTATTGTTGAGTTTAATCACCTGTGAGTAGATTGAATGAACACTATTTGGGATGCTTGAAAATTGTAGTTTTACATTTGTATTCTGGTTTTACCCTTTGGTTTTGATTTAAAACAGACCTATGCTATATTTATATAGTTAATTGAATTGTAATTGAAAAATGAAAGGTTACATGTTTGTATCAATTATTCACGAAATGAGGTGAAACCATTGATATGATCTTTTTCACTACTAGTAAAGCTATACAGTATCCATAAACTTGATTTTGATTATACTAGAGATAACAATTGAGCTAAACATCTCCCATTAAGATAGTACTGGTTGTTTATCAGGGTACACAGTAGTGAAGACACACTACCCATCAGATGATATCTATCCACGTAGATAAAAACAAACACTTGCTATCCTTTTTTCATATTGTCCATCTATATCATGTGACATAGAAATTAGTTTAAGATGCTGTTTCTCTTTAATTCTGCAACCAATACTGATAACAGTTCCCAAGGCAATTATTTTGAGCTAGGCAGCCTTTTTAATCGCCGCCACCGAGTGGGGGGGATTATAGGAATGCACTTGTCCGTCTGTTCGTCCGTAACATTTCGTGTCCGAGCTATAACTTACGTATGTCTTACCTTGATGGATTGCCATCTAACTTGGTACAAATGTTGTCCTCATTGAGAAGACCTTGAGCCGAGTCCATACCTCAAAAGTCAAGGTCACACAAGGCATTTAAAGATCAGAGTACACATGCTCGTGTCCGAGCTATAACTTACTTATGCATTGATGGAATATCATCTAACTTGGTAAAACTGTTGTCCTCATTGAGACGATGTGCATTGACCTTGACCCGGATCTATACCTCAAAGTTCAAGGTCACACAAGACATTTAAAGATCAGAGTACACATGCTCGTGTCCCCGCTATAACTTACTTATGCATTGATGGATTACCATCTAACTTGGTACAAATGTTGTCCTCATTGAGACGATGTGCATATACCCAAGAATATTTAGGTTACCGATCAAACAACTTGTATTCCCTATTTTCCTATTCTTGACCCAGTGGTAGTGTACAATTCTGGTTAGGTTTAACGTACCAGTCAGGTTGAGAGAAAAACAAAATGTTTTAACAAAAATAACGGCGGACGATATAGCCGTCCTATTGACTGCCTTGTTAAGTTTGAAATGAAAGACTGCATAAAATTGTCACAGAGTATAAAAATGTACAATTATTTTACTACACATTGGGTTAAAACAAAACTGATATATCTAATTATCCATGTGCTAGCATTTAGAACTGACTTGCTTATGTTTCTCAAAAATATAAATTAGTCAGACATTATCTACTAACACATATATAGTTACTCAAAGTACATCCTAAATGGGGTTAAGATTAGAAGTTATCATATCGTATAAGTGGTTGACTTAGACTTAATACCCTAAATTACGATATGACATTACAACTAATTCTGACTGGTACTATTTATTACTAGAGTGCAGTTTTAATGAACGATTTAAAAGATAAAGAGTGTATGAAAATTACTTTTCTTAGTGACGGATAATTTCATATCTATAGCTTCATCAAATATGCTTTAGACTAAAACAAAGATACGTGACTGAATACATACTGTTCTAGTCCCTGTGGATATTGGGTTATAGTCACTGGGGTCAAAATTTAGTACACTACTACTCCATTTTCTGTGACATTACTAAACCTTCTATGGAGATTTAATTTTGAATGATACCCATAAGATAAAAAGATTCCAAAATATCCACTTGTCCAGTGTATCCCATATCACTTTGGGTGATATAGTGGAAGTTTTTGTGCCCTGAAACCCGTGTGCTTTTCTTTCTGTTTTAACTGTTCTATTGATTACATATATATGAGTGACATTTAAGACTTACTGGTTGATTGAGTCGATGATTTAGTCGATATGGTCTGTAGCAGAGATTTTTGAGGATTTTTTTGCTGATCTTGGCAATGTTTATTTCTGTTGCTAGGATACATATGCACCAGTATGAAAGGTGAGACATGTATACAAGTTGTGCTGGTGACCCAAAAAAAGCTGTTTTTATAGAAATAGAAAGGTCAAAGTCATATCTTCAGTGTAAAGCTAGTATCAGAAGCTGTTAGTATAATGAAAAAGTGCTAGAATCCCAATTGGTTTCAGATGCAGTTATGTGATTCCTAGTGCACTGCAGACGATATCTTGTCCATATGTGTAATAGCTTTGCAATGTTGTCTGCATCAAAGTGAATGAACATTGATTAAACCGTTCGAAAATTGTTATTCTATTACTGAACATTTCATGGCATTATTAAATTGTGAATAAATCACATTGTATACTATAGGTGAATCACTATTTTGAAAAGTGATTAATAGCATTCATCTCTCCAATACACAAACACATATGCTCTGACCTTTAAACTTTCCATGAACTCAGATTTCCCTTTCAAGCTTAAAGCCTTGTGATTGTCTAAACTATAGAAAATTCATCTTTATGTTCCTACCATTACAAGCATTATGTTTTTCATCTCCCGAAAGCTTAAAGGCATCTTGAGCAGAGAGAGAGTGATTTTTCCTATAATAGGTTGTCTGCAGTGGTTTCCATGGCATTGCTGCATTGTCGTCTGCTAATAGTAAACTGCAGTGAGGCATACTCCAAGTATCATTAGACTTAATTGTGTAGCCTCTCCAGTGTATTCCCCATCTGTATAAGTACTGTATAATTTCACTATATAGTTAGGGGTGAGAATAAATAAATATTAAAATCGGAACTTGTCCTGTTTATCGTGGCCCATTTGGATATGGTTAGAACAAGAAAAACCCATTATAGCCATCAAAATTAACACTTGTCCTGCATCTGAAACCACTTGTCAGGGCTATAGAACAAGCGAAATGTGTCCGCCCAGTAGAGATAGTTTAACATCAATTTCAATCAGTTCTGTTTCCGACAACACTGAAGCCTGACCTTGACCTTTCTCTGCTCTTCTCCCAGTCTCTATGGTTACAAACAGATAAAACGCAGACATCTTATAAGTCGAGCTACTAGAACGTTATGTTTATTTTCTAGATGCATGCTTTGAAAGTCAATCAATTTCTTTTCACGTATTTTAATACATGGTTTTATGCTTGCATTTCTGTATTGTAAAAGTCATCTTTATAATCACTTTCACGCGTTATTTAATACACTATTATGCTGGTATCACAATTTAGATGTTTTTATAGTGAAAGCAAGTGTTGTATATTTATTGTAGTGGCAAGCTATTGTACCAATTTTTGTTTTATTTTAAGTTCTTTTTTGTCCTTGATTTGCTGTGAACCCAGTTTTATGATTTGGTTTTTTTACTTGCTCTTATGAGGGTTGTCCCACCAAATCGTAGACTACTCATTTCTAATAAACTACAAATTTCGCTGACATTTAATTGAACAACTTGTGCAAATACACATTAAACTACACTACAAATTAACAAAAAATTAAGCTTCTACAAAACAATTAATAACACCATGTACACATGTTGAATTTTTGTAGCATGACTGATCTTAGTTCTATGATTAAAGCGTGTTCCTCATAAATACGACTTCCTATTAAGAAAATATACAAAGTCCAATGGTGCCAGGTCCGTTGAATATGGTTGATGAATAGCTGGCTGGAACCCTAATTTTTTGGTATGTGTACCTAGTGATATGACATGGGGCATTGTCCTGGTGCAATATTACGTTTTCAATATGAGCAGCTTCTTCCACAACACATGCATGCATTTAATCGATCGAACGAGCGTTCACGTGTGACAATATTCAAGTCCGATGTAAGGGTGGGTTATGCTGTATAATTGCCATCCCAGCAACTTCTCATACGGTACGGCTAGTCACAGTCGATAACGTCCGGCGTGAATTTTATTATTCTGCAATTCTTATACATCGGGTGCCCACGAGATGTATTATCCGTGCTACCATCGCTAAATCTATCATGTCAAGTATATGCAAGTGTTCTTGAAACATTCTTGAAAAGTTCTGTCGATTTCGATTGGCAAAACGTGTCGATAGGCGTCAATCCTGATGGAAAACAAACTTGAATAGCTGAACTGTGCGCCGAGTCTTCGTCTGACGTCGCCATTTTCTGCTTTACACAAGTTGCGATGGTGTACTTCTTTGGTGTGAATCGTTTTTAAAAATACCGCGAAATATTTGTAAATCAACATAGTGGCATCAAAATGACGTCGTATTCTCATGATATGACTTTTCACCGGGAAAATGGATGCATGCGTCTGCTCAAAACATTTAACATGTATTTTTGTATGTCAGATTTTTGGACTGTGCCAGCCAGGTGTACTTGTGTATATAAAATAGTATACCAACACTAAATAAAACAATACCGTTTCAGTTTTTCATCATGTTTGTTTTGGTTATATCTTGATTAAATTAGATGCAAAGTATTATTATACATGTAATGTGACATCATATAAATCTTTTATTAACAAAGTCTATGATTTTATGGGACAGCCCTCGTAGGGTTGAGAGGTTCTTGAATATGCCAGTGGTTCATATGTATATGTATATAATGCAGATAGCAGTTATGTATTCAGTATGTTAAAGGCTTAAGCAAGAAAACATCATAACAGGTTTCAATATTTCCACTCCTGCATACAATATCGGACAGAGCGATAGGACGAGTTGTTTTTTGTGCCGTGAACTTACCTCTCTACAATCAACAGGTTAAGACAGTACTCTTGTATGTTGTGCCAAAGTCGGTTTCTTTTTCTCGAGAATTTTCTTCCTTTTTTTTTCTGAAATGTAGTGATCTGTCTGTCAACATGCTAGCATTTGCCTCAATATCAAGAAAACCATTAGTTGTATCCTCTTCAAATTTTATACACATGTACACATTGATACCATCTTTCAAATGGGTTTGTGTTTGATGACCTTGACCTTTGACCAAGTGTCTTCCCTGCAATCCGGTCATAGGTCTTTAATGGCTATTTCTTTATTATACTCTGATCAACATTTTCTTTCTGTTCTTGGAAAATAAAATTTATGCTTATAAAGGGACAGTTCTTTATCTCAGACATTCACTTCTACAATATTCTCAGATGTGGTTGATTGGCTTAAACTAGAAGCCTGCTAATGACAGTAAGCTTCATGACAGACTAGATGCGAAATGGTCCTATCTGCATTCACCTGATTTCAATTATTTATTCAAGTTTGATCTGCCTGCATGTTCCTTCCCTTGAAGACAAATAAATTTCTAGTTGGAATACTGGACTAGGTTAAAGATAGTTAATTCAGTGGATACAGTCTGCATACAGGATGAAACTAGATTTATATAAAATGAGAAGCCTGTCCAATTAGAATTCTTTGGAACTTTAATGCCCTAGAATATAGGCTTTGAATTTAAGAATTTGTTTTTGATAATTCATGCATCTGAATATTGCTTTAAATAAACTACAGCCTTCCTTATTATTTTGAAACATGTTAAGATTATATTGTTGAAATCCACAAAAGGTTTATGGAAACTGAAGCTTAATTCTTTACTTCAGGTGTTGTTCATTTTTTTCTGAAACATATTTACTTTGTTAGCTATTTTAATTTAGTCAAGGGTGAATGCGAAAGGGTTCTATCTGCTTCTTTGTTCAATAGCACTAAGAACCCTTTAATTGCTTTCACTTCTCGAAATGTTTTCAGGTTGAAGTTTTATGTACAGTGAATAAGATTAACGTCTTGTTCAAGAGTGATTATTTGTTAACAGATCATGTAGACCTTTATTTCAGGCAATGTCAGATCATCCTACAAAGTTCTATGTTGTATTATAAATCAACAGATTTATAAATTTTTGGCACATCTCACAACCAAACCACTTGTCAGGGTGATAGGCCAAGTGTAATGTTCGTGCCCTGTCAAAGTTGTTGTTTTTTATTGTTGTTTCCTAGTGTTTTTTCTTATCTCTTTTTTACCCACTATAATTTGCTATCCATTTTGAGTATGTGTATTATCTATAAGACTACATGTAGTAAGACCATCATCCATGAGTTATGTTGTATAGTGATCTTTCTGGTCCATACAGTGATACAGATGTAGAAAATAAAGGAGACATAGAGAAGTGTCCCATGTACAGACAGATCATCATCAGGTACTAATATATTGTACAGCGTGGCAGGCAAATGCAAAAGGGTTCTATCTGCTTCTTTGTTTCAATAGCACTTAGAACCCTTTAGCTTTCACCCCATGTCTGCTACAGATAGAGAGAAAGGAGAAGGAGATTATTGGACAGCTTTAAGCATGATGTACACTCCCACACAAGTCTTACTGTTAACCCTTTCCTTGCTATCAGAGAATATAGACATGAACATATGGCAAATACTTTTGTAGAAAGAAAACAATACCTACTTAATCCTATTTCTTTCCAGCAATTATGAATTTTGGTTTTTGTTCTTCAGCTTTCAAAAGTGTTCTATAGCTTTTTAAAGTAAACACTTTTATTGAAGAAACAAAGAAACAGTTTTTATCTTGAATTAGAGATTAAAGCTACAAGTAGAGATTCAGTTTCCCCTTCGATCTGCATAACTTGCTTTGCTCAAACCCCAGGTACATTTGTACATTAATTAGCAATTTACATAGCAGAGCTGTTCAATGCCAAATCATTTTTCAAGAACATTAGCTCAGTATTGGCCAAGGCAAGCTCAAAGTAAGACTCAGTATCAAAATGTGTATATTGAGGGGGTAAAAGCAAACTCATTCTAAGTGCATTGAATACAGAAGCAGATAGAACCCTTTTGCATTCACCTCTTAATATGCTAATCAATGCAACTGTTTCAATCGAGAAGATGCAGCCTTACCAGTCTCAACGAATCTAAATGCTTAAAGAAAAGCCATAAGGACATTACATTATGTGTGAATATAAGTTTTGTTGCAAGAAAAGGGTTAACTGTCAGTCTTACCATTTGTTAGGCTGGTTATCTTTTATACTATACAAGACTGGTTTTGGACAGCATGTGATGGAGAAATGTTTAGTGTAGATCACATATTGTATGCATGCAACACTAAATAAGAGTTTTACTAGATTGGAACACATGATAATAGCTCTTAGATGAGTTGGTAAAGACTAATCTGATGATCTAATACAATATCATTTTGAAATTGTTTTTACCTGCTACCGAGATCATGCATATATACCTAAATTTGTATTTTTTTTAGATTTTTAGACACTAAGGAATGAAGGAAGGGTTTAAAAAGTAGGAATGAATGTCTTTCAATTTGGAATAGGTTTTATCTTTCAACTTGGGGGCTTAAAGAGAAGTAATTAATCTACATAATGTTAAGCATGCTATTATTTTTATATCTCGATCTTTATACATTGTACATTGAAAGTAAGATGTTTTTATTTTGTTCTTCTTCTATTTCTTGTTCTAAATAACGAGACTATGGCTTTTTTGTTTGTCTTCTATTCCTTTTTTTAAGTAACGAGATTACAGTTTCAAAATGTTTTCAGTTGCATTATTTTCTTTTCATTCAAAAGTACTGATCGGCATGTTACTCATCATCCCTACCATTTTGCTTCGATAGAAATATCTGTATTATCCACCCAAGAGCTACCTAAAAATACTAGATCATTAGTAAAATATAATCCAGAAGAATTGTTAGGCAGCTATGAAGTATGTGCATGCTTTTTTACAGGGCCAGAAAGTCACATTTATGCTGTTTCAGCTCCAGACAGTTTCATGCATTTTAGTACAGCTGTCAAAGTTGTTTGTATGCTTTTTAGGACCAGCGATGATCATGTATGCTTCTTCAGGTCTAGAAAGTTTTATGCATCTTAGTAAAGCTGTCAACATTGATGTTAATGCTTTTTCATGGCCAGAAATAACATAGATGCTGTATCAGGTCCAAAAGGTTTAGTGCATTTTTTACATCAATAATATCTGTATGCTTTTTAAGGGCCAGAAATAAGCATGGTACGAGGGTTGTTCGGAAAGTTTGTGGACAAGTCGTATAATGTTATTAAATCAACAACAATTTTAATAAAATGCATATCATTTGAAATATACACTCCATTCCAAAGTAAATCATCGAACAATGTATCAGCATTTTAATGTTTCTAACAGAAATTTATGTTCAAAGATACCTAGTGTAGTCGGTAAAGTAGCACTTTGAAATCTAAACATAACGCGAAACAAAAAATGTTCACTTTTAACGCAATTTAACAAAACATTGGCCCCAAATTACATTGACATGTTGAATGCATATTTTATAACACAGTAGGCGTATTTATCAGAAATATTAACGTTATTGCTCGACAATTGAATGTTTAACAACATTATCAACACACCTAGCTGCGACTGCCCCCCTGCTGTCCGTCTGGCGGAGGGCTTAGCGGACGCTCACTGTGACTGTTCGCTTGCTGTCCCCTGCGATTGTCCGCTCAAGTTAAAATTTGTCCCCGTTGG
>ENA-OREC01000102-OREC01000102.1-marine-metagenome-genome-assembly--contig:-NODE-102-length-22068-cov-13.020508_pt1 | contig 22068 bp, 8 predicted proteins | sample MGYA00248626_ERZ508543 | MGnify/ENA primary metagenome ERZ508543 (study PRJEB26211, sample SAMN05518279) | marine metagenome | isolation source: Puget Sound, Washington, USA | host: Bankia setacea...
TTTTGTCTATTTCTGAACAACAAAGTTAACCAACCTTTCTCGTGATATATTTGCAGGTAAATCCTAAGAGTTTATCAGCACGGCAAGGCCTAGGGGTTGGCGATCGTCTGCTAGCCATAGGAGACGCCGAGGCCAACAGGATGAGCCATGAACAGGCCAAAATGGAAATCATTCGATCTGGAAACGAACTGGATCTGATAGTTCAGAGGTGAGAAACTTTGAAATAGGTTGTTGAATCTGCTCGACAATAACACAGCATGATAAATAGTGTCACACATCAAAACCAACGACAACAGCTGATACACACATTATATCAAATAAAATAATTAATTCAAAGAACATAGAAGAAATACAATACCAGTAACCAAATTTGACTGAATGATAATTAAAATGTAACGCTGTGATATAATGATCATAAAACCCATTGACATCCACGTAGGTTGACGTACACATCAGCAATATCGGTATGTCAACATATAAAAAGGTATACAATTAGGTTTTCAGTAACCAAAAAAAAACACGCTTTGTCTCTTCAAACATGTCATGAATCCAGAACGAAATTATTTTAATAGTGTGGGTTAGGTACGTGTAGACTGCTATTGTAATACTTCAGACGTTAACACAGTTGTCAAAGGCAATGGTCGTACTTTTAAGACAACCATATAACTAATTATAATGAGCGAAGGAGCTCTGCTCATGCCAAGGCGTTGTTACTCTGGCACGTTGGCAAAGACACCCACAAAACACGGAAGCTCAGTACAAAAACTACAATATTTATCTGCGGTTGAACGACATTGACACTTGCGCACAAGCCATACAAACCTCGAGGAACCGCATAACAAACACTATATCAGCAATTATTATTTCATCTCTGGGTGCATTTTACGTCATCATGCAATCCACCCACACATTGGCTTGTCAGCTTCTTTTCCTATCAGATACAGATAAAACAGACAAACTCATTATCGTGTGCTTAGATGTAGGTAATGTATCCGGAGTGTTTAGTGCATCAATTAATTGTTTTGGGTGAAATAAAACGCTAGCAAGAAAACACAACTGGATAACGGCCAACAAGGAAGATCGTTTCATGTTTTCCTTTCATAAACATGGTTACCGCTCATATTTCATTGCAAGCCTTCCGTCCAAAATTGAGTTTTGGTTTAATTGCTAATAATGTTTCTGAAATGTGGCAGGAAGAATATAACTAGGTGAAAGAAGACACCGAAATATCGTAGCTTTCATTATTGCCCAGAATTGTGGCATGGGGATGCAATGGAAAATATGTAAGAAAAGAGAAAACAAATAGGAGAAAATTGGGGTATATATACAGACAAAGGAGTAATGGCAACCTTGAACTGTTCAGTTGCTTGTCAGTGGCAGGCATTCCAGAAATCGTTCAGTATGTTTATTTCCAGATACGATACAATTGTCTGAATGAACAAAACACTTCTCAATCATCTTATTGCCCGCGTTTGTTTTGTATTGCTCTGTTCTTCTTTCTCGTGGTCTCAAAGATGTAATTACCACTGAAATATAAGTGAAAGAAGAGAGAAACTATACACGCACCCTAAACAACAGGGTATCCCGGAATCTTGTCTTGGACTCGTAATAAGAGGTTAACGAAGCATACTCTATCAAAAATGAGATCTGATTAAAAAAAGCCAGTACTAAAAAACGCTCTTAGTAGTAATGATATCAAACAGTGGAATCTAAGTAGACTGTGATCTTTCTAATAAAACGGTGTTAAAGAGATTTTGGAGTTAAGCAGCGAAAATGCTTACAAGAGAATCTTATTATCGCACTCTTCTCCCAGGTTGAATTAAAATTACTGGACGTGGAAGTCTGGAAGAGATAATTACCCACTTTATGTGAACGAACGCATTAATTGGTAATAAGATCCATTCATATAGGTATTTACATATAGGGTACCGTTAAAACCCGCATTCCTTGTTAGCATAGTTATGTATACCTACTTTTCATCGCAGTTTCTACCCGTAAATGTTTAACGATGCATTACTTAATACGATATTTCCTATGAAATGCAACGAATAGTGTTGGTCCTTGATATTAAAGGTTGGCGTCGTCTGCTTGGGTTTCGTTCTACAATGTTGGCCATATCTTCTTTTTAAGAAACAGGTTTGTTCGTATGAATACACCATTTCGCTTTAAGCAAAACATTTGCATACATTCATGTATACTTATGAAACTATATAATTATGCCATTGTATTTAGATGACCTTGACCTTTCCGTATTTACGTTAAGAACTTGAAAACATATGTTTTGGCAATGCCTTAACATAATAACTCTGGATTTGGGGGATTTTCTTGCATCATTAGTTTTATTTTGTCAGGTAGATTTCTTACATGCCTAACAGGATTTACGGCACAATTTGGGTTTTGCGTTCAAATAGATATAACTGCATTTGCGTTCTAGTTTATTGAATATTCTATTATCAAGGTGACATTAAGTAGGTGCCGGATTGCGCTGTACCTCATACATATATGTCATTGCCCGCTTTAAAGTGTTCCATCAGACTAGAGACAGTGCTCAACCTCACTCCGTCTCCTCCCTTAACCTGTCATCCAATGTCCCTTTATATGTCATGGCGTGTAAGGACAGAGATGTAAAGTCTGCTCCACATCACTCCTGTATGTTTGTAGATCTATGTAGATAGCTTTTTCTTGGCACACAGTTACATGTTCATAATGCTGCAAATCTTTTGTCAAGATGTAATATCGGTATAACAGCCAAGTCTGTAAAAGTTTCGTGCTGGTTTGCTGGAATCAGAAGGCGGGACCGTTGCCAAGTTTGTATGGATACAATTAGTGTGTATATCTCTGCAAAACACAAGGGAGTGTAATAATTGATAGTAGCATCAATGACGAAAACACACTCTGTATCCAAGGCTAAGGTGTGCAGTATCAGTACATGGGAGCGATTTGTATGATCATTGTGCCTAGTAGATCCATTCGGTAAAACAAGATGTTGCCTTGTTGTGATACTGTATCTCGTACATTGAATCAACGAGTTATGGTATACACGAAAGTTTGACATAGGAAAAGCGTTTAACCAAGTCCTTACCCCAAAGTATATAAACAAATGTATACAGTATACCATCTTACTGGTACTTCATTGTGTATTGTAAACATAGTATGTATCTGACAATATACAGGTATGGAAATGAATAGCGCACAAGTACATTCATCACAACTTGTCTAACCTTTTCATTTAAACTTATATAGAAAAAACTCTAAAAGTTCATCACTCATGTGTCTAATTTAGATCGCTTACAAAAATGGATATACAATTCACGTTAATTTAATTCATTGAACCCAGTTTAAACCGTGCGTGTATTAAAACACTGCTAAAACAAGACTCCGCATTCGCACACCTTTATTGATCTCTTTTTATACTTCAGGCAACCCGGTCAACAGCAGCAGCATCATCATCAGTCAGTAGATCAGACCGACAGCAACAGACACATGCCCAGACGCGATGCCTACGAGGAACCCACGGAATACAGGGGATATACGAACCCTAATGTCCAGTCTAGATCGTTCAAAATCCTGCAGGAGTCACTTAGTTATTCCGAGGCACACGAAGAAGGTATAGTACTTCCTTCGGGTAATAACCCCGGAGAGACCATTGTTCTTAAGGCCTATAACGAGGGGAAAAGGAGGCTTGAAGAACTGGCCGAAATCAACCCAAGAAATTTTACTCCGGCTGGTAAGTCTCCTTACAGGAATAGAGAGCCCCATGAGAGGATTGAAGCTATGGACGAGGAAATGCGTCTACAAGAGGCAATGCGCCGACGTGAGCAGATTCCAGAACCCATCATGGCCACATCTAAACGGTTCGAGACTAGTCCAGATAGGAAGCCCAGAGCACAAGTAGAAATAGCTGGCAGCTCTGTACTATCGCCGACGAAACAACAACAGCAGTACCTCCAACACTCCAGAGACTACTACCAGAGGCAATCTCCAAATCCAGAAAGTCGCCCAGAACCCCAACCAACTAGACCACAAGTGTCAATCGTTCATCAGTCGAAACCAGACCAAAGAACATTATTTAACGTAAATTATAAATTTGACGAACAGAATGCTATTCGTCAATCTAGTCAGGGTCAAGTTGTCCAGTCTAACAATAGACAAAAAGCTGTGGTAACTCCTCAGAAAAGTAATGACTTTATTCCTAGAACACAAATGGTTTCTTCTGTCGCGGCTGATTTAGATTTAAAGCTTCAAGAAAAACCTGATAGAATGATTCACCCACCTAAAGCTCAATCGCCACCAGTTAAGGTTGTGCAAACTCAGCCTGCTCCTGAGAAAGTCTCTGTTAATGGAAGAGTTATTACAGTTGAAGCCCCGCCACCATCGACTCTAGATGTCGATAGTGCTAAACTACAACCAGGTCCTACGGTTAAAACGCCACCAATGACGCCACCACCAACCCAAATTGCCGCGCAAGAAGAAACAGCACAGGCACCTGCTGAGGTAAAAACTGCGGCGGAGACTAATTCTGAAGAAACTGTTTCAGTAGAATCATCTCAAACCGTAGAGGTGGTCCAAGTTGAAGAGACACCAGAAGTAGAAACAGTCTCCGAGGCTGTGATAGTTGTCGAGGAAGTAGAGCAAGACGCAACAGATGGGGCTGTCGTTGCTCAAATAGAATTGGACCTGTCACCGGCTGATGTAGCAGTTGAGGAAGTAACCGAGTCGTCTGAACAGGTTAGTATTCCTACCGAAGTTTCCGTTGCCCAACCCAAACCCACAGACGTTAGCAGTGAGCAAGTAACTGAGGTTGCTCAACAATCTGAGCCGATGGCACCATCAGAGATCAAACCAGAACAAACTACTGAATCTGTAGAGGTTGTTGCTAAGGATGAACCTGCACCAACCGCAGCAGATGAACCAGAACACGTTCAAGCTGTTGTGGTCTCTGAATCGGCAACAGTTGTAGAAAGTTCTGCTACAGAAAGTATCGTTTTACCAGAAGCGAATGAGGTAACGGATAGTAGCACGTTAGTAATTGAGACTAGTGAATCAGTAGAGATAGCCATAGATAGTTCTGAACAACAAAATGTACAAGACCAGGTAAGTATAAACCTACAAGAAGATGAAGTGACTGTAGCCGTTAACGACACAGTTGAAGTGGATGTTTCAGGTGCTGACTCAAATACAGAAGCTGCCATATCTCTGGACTTATCGGAAGCAGTTGAAGATCAGACAGATAGTGCCGCCGTTACCTTGTCACTTGACGAGGAGCCAGAATCAACCGCAGCAAAACAGCAGCGTAACCAATCGCCTGTAAAGCAACCATCGCCAGAAAAGAGAATCTCACCAGAGAAAAGAGTATCTCCCGTCAAACAAATGTCACCAGAAAAGAAAGTGTCTCCCGAAAAGAAAATGCAAGAAAAAGAAAAGAGCGCCTCGCCAGTGAAGCAACCCTCTCCTGTCAAACAAATGTCACCTGAAAAGAAAGTGTCCCCCGAAAAGAGTGCGTCACCTGAAAAGAAGGTCCAAGAAATTGAAAAGAGCGCTTCGCCTGTGAAGCAACCTTCGCCCGAGAAGAAGGTCACGCAAGAAAAAGAGAAAAGCGCCTCACCTGTGAAGCAACCCTCTCCCGAGAAGAAGGTCACGCAAGAAAAAGAAAAAAGCGCCTCGCCTGTGAAACAACCCTCTCCAGAGAAGAAGGTTGCGCAAGAAAAAGAGAAAAGCGCCTCACCAGTTAAACAACCCTCTCCCGAGAAGAAGGTCACGCAAGAAAAAGAGAAGAGCGCCTCACCAGTTAAACAACCCTCTCCAGAGAAGAAGGTTGCGCAAGAAAAAGAGAAAAGCGCCTCACCAGTTAAACAACCCTCTCCAGAGAAGAAAGTCACGCAAGAAAAGGAGAAGAGCGCCTCACCAGTTAAACAACCCTCTCCCGAGAAGAAGGTCACTCAAGAAAAAGAGAAGAGCGCCTCACCAGTTAAACAACCCTCTCCAGAGAAAAAGGTCGCGCAAGAAAAAGAGAAGAGCGCTTCACCAGTTAAACAACTCTCTCCGGAAAAGAAAGTCCAGGGAGATAATAGTTCAGAGAAACAAGATGATCGACCAGCTAAAGTTAGAATTGTAGACAGTCAAGGTGGTGTGGCCGCCAGATTAGCGAAATTCAAGCAAAAGTAGGGACACCATCTTACTTTTAGGTTATAAACATTATATTTGCTCATATAGTTTTCGACACGTGTCTAAGATCCTACATCAAGGGTTGCCCCAACAAGACGATATGCCGACGTCATTTTGTTGCTTAGACACCGCCACTAAAGGAACAATGTGTAAAGCTCAGTCCGGACTGGTTGTGTTCATCAGTGTTTCATTTTGTAGAGACATTCATATTGAGAATAAAGGAATGGTGTGGACTACAGTGCCGATTGAATGATACTGCTGCTGCCACAATGTTTGTCGCCTTGTCTTGTGCCTTTTTATTAACCAGTAGTGATTGCTGTGCCACTGTATACTTAGAGTGTGATTGAAAAGTCAGTTTTTACCATGTGTCACCATCACAACATCCTTCCTTTTTCCCTCTTTATAGACCTGCGGACATGCGCAATCACGGTTTTTATTTTGTTTTCACCAAATCATAAACTGTTTATTTATTAATGCTCATTTTATCATGTAAACGTTTTATAGAAAGTAGAAACATTTTTTACCAGACACGTATTTCCATAATATCGATACTATTACATTAAAAGCATGGTTTGAAATTTGGAGTGAACTATTTCTGACAATGCCGTTTTGTAATACATAAATGTATGGAATAATTGAATGCTTTTTTCCATAACTGCTGGTGTGATTTTCCTTTTTTGTTTTTTCTCTTTCTAACAGGAAACTAAACACGATGTTACTGTGGTGATCTAACTGGTGGAAAGGGCTGCACGTTCGATCCATGTTCGAGACAGGACAATTACTTATGTACAAAGTGAACACGCTTATTGTTTCTTTGATGCAGTATATATTTCAACTGTTGTTTCGTATGTTTACACATAGATGAGCGCCAAAGACAATCGCCTAGGTGTATTTTTGAGAAAAGGGATTTTGCAAGGGCGTTTTATTTGTTCTATAAGTCGACACCCCTTGTTGTGTAATGTTTAGCTGTCTAGTCTCGAATAACCGTGTGACTTGATTAACTCTGTGCCTCGCTGTAACCGTGTGTTGACAAACTAACCAACCCAACCCTGAGCCTGGGCTAGCGTGTGCAAACAAGTCTGTGATTTCAATGTGTATCTCCCTATCCCGTTTTCACAAAATAACCTTGTGTCATCAACTACTTCTACATTGTCATTTATGCCATACTGACTTCGCCAGCCTCGACAACAATATGTATATACGCAATATGGACACTAATAACTAAGTGTTCTACTGTGTTCAGCTAGGGGTTGATGTTTGGTATTAGCTATTTCAGTAGGTCTAAGGGTAAACACAACCTATCCGATATGCTCCAAATTCAACTGTGCCTAAATCAATTATGAAGACCTTGCAGTATGAGCTCTAGTAATCTTGCTACAGGTGGCTCTAAACTCCAGATAGTTATGCTGACTGTCGGACGGACATACAGACTGTTCTTACGTAATTTGTCAATGAACAGGATTGTTCCAACAATAGCATATTACGTTTGTTAAAACAATTGACATCAACAGCTTTTCCAGTAATGCGAAAAAGGACGTTGTATACTTGTATATTGGAAAAGAGCATTGCATAATTATAATAGGGTATGACATGAAGGGCCAGTATAAGACATTTGTATCACCTTCATTTACATGTTCCATCTCAATCCACATTTCCACTAGTGTTCCTGTGCTGTTTGTATGGTGTGTGTGTGAATTGTATGTCCTGGTGCGTTTGAGCTGTATTTATGTACATCATTGAATACTAACAACACCAATAGGATGCTGAATACAAAACTACCAGCTTTTAATGTAGTAATATATATGCAGGACTTTGAGTATTTTTTACATTTGATTTGTGTTATATAAGTATATATGATAGTTGATTAAGCTTGCCTGTGAACTTGAAATATACATGAAGTAGGCTGACAAAAGGAAGTTTTTTATATTCGCTATATTTGTTCAAGTAAGACCATCTCTGTAACAACCAGACCCATGAAATAAACTAGCTATATGTTAAAGACAGGCCGACATTTGTTATTACATGTATGTACATTTATAAACAAGTAACTAGTATCAAGATGTACTTATAATTGTATTTTGAAAAGGATTTAATGAAATGCTAATTAGAAGTTACTTACTATATGTTAAGTGTTTAATATACATCTTTATACATTTAATGTACTGTCAATAGTAGTGTTCATAGAATAGTAAAATAGATTACTTTGGGATGTGTCTGATGGCTAATCTATGAATTACATGCTGAACAATTCTCTGTATACTGTGTTGGATGAATGCTAGAGCGTGTACATGTTGCAACCATACATCTGTAAATAATATACCTCCCCTATATCCACACTGATGTTGTATCATAAAACGTTACTTACTGTGTGTAGTATTAGAGCAGAGCATTCATGTCAGTTATGATTGTTCCTACCACATCCATACTGCTATGTTATTGTCTAACCAATTTCTCCTGACCTTTTTTGCCAAGCATTAAGTATACATTTAGCTCAGCTGGTCGGTATTTTGTGGAAATGTCAAGTTTTGTATTTCTTCTCTTTGTCTATCTAACTAATGATAGGCGGTTACCCTATACTGGATTCCTATTTAATAAGCAATGTTGGTAACAGGCTAATAATGAAAGCTGTAAAATATTCATGCATAAGCCTATTGTGTAACAAAAATATGCCTGCTCTCGTTTGTCCTCCAAATAATCTAGTACACTAGTAGTCATCTGTTAACTGAATTCCAACAGATTAAAAAAAAAAAGACAATTTAATGATTTTGACATGAATATTTGATGATTAATTCCATCAAATGTCTGCTGTTGATGTTTCATTTTCTGGTTTCAAAAATGTGTGGCAAGTGTCATGAAAAGTTGAGATTGGCATAAAAATGCAGCGTTAGCAATAAAATTAATGCAAGCCAAGAATCCAGTCTCTGTTCCATTGATTGATTGGTGGCAGAAATTGTTATATAAGTCAGTAAACGCTTGTAAATGTGTATGTAGTAATTGTGTGTTCATTCCCTTACACTATATTCCAATATTATTATGTTAAACAGATGTTGTGGCACTAAGCTTTAATAATATACCTCAGGTTTCATGTAAACGTTCTTGCGCCAGTCTGTAAATATGTTGGTAATTGTTTGTAGTTGTGGTTAGACAGATATGTTGTAGTAATTCAAACTTAAAACTTGTATATATATATACTGAAATTTGAAAATACATGTACTGTAAATGAACCTCTTGTTTCCTTAAAAGAATGGAGTTGATTTCTATATAAACAGCAGAGTAGAGGGCTGAAAGTGAGAGGGATTTAAGTGCTATTGAACAAATAAGCATATAGGTTCCTTTTGCCTTCAGTCCTCAAGCTGTACCTTGTATATGACTACTGTAAACAGAGCTTGGAACTTGGTATATTTAGAAAACTTTGCAATTGTGCTACTGAGCTATAAACTATGGTTGTTACATTGTTATACTGTTCTTAATAGGAGGTCAACATCTTCACATTAGTCACATGTATAACATTCTGGTATGCCTCTAAATAGATGTATAGAATGTTCTGATAATTAGTCTTATGGCATTGGACTGTGCACATGAGTACATGTAGAATTATGATGTCCCAAAGGACAAAAGTTGTTGCACTTTGCACTCTGAATAGCTATAACAGGACCTTGCACCAAAATACCCTAACATTGGTGATTTAGAATACATGTGGCGGTCCTCAATTGGCTGTATGTTAACCAGTTAGGTATTTACTTGAATGGATGGACACTGTGTAGGGGGAATGCAAGACAGTTCTATCTGCATATTTATTATATAGCACTTAGAACCTTATTGCATTCACTGCTCATGAAACACATAGTACGAGAGTGGTAAAGAAAGTGGTTGGAAAGCTGGTGTGAAGCAATCATGTAGTTAATTGACAAAGCACTGTTCCAATTAGCCATGTTATATTAATTAGTCTGTAACATCATAAGAGCTGAGCTAGAATGTATAGAGGTGATAGACATGTAGAAATAGACCTCGGACAAGCATCAGAAGTGCAGAGGTAGATAGATGTGTTACTAGTACAGCCGTTAGGTTACCAAGAATAGATAGATAGATAGGGGATATATCAATAAAAAAAGAGTATAATCTATACAAGGGTGTCTATTTATAGAAAAGCAAGTTCAAACCTGTTTTAACCACTATTTACCCCAAGCCTGCATGATATTGTCATTTAAGCATTTTAAAGGCACCATGAGGTAAGAATAACCTGTTTCTGATAGAGCTATGAGTCTTGCTTCAATTATATAACTCAAAGCAGCTGCAGTATTTTTTGCTACATGTCGTCTGCTGTTAAAATTAATTTTAATCTGACTTTCAACTGAGGGAAAAATCGAAAAACTATGTTAATTCTGATCACTTATCTGCTGTTGTTCGTTAATACACACTACCATTATTATTAAAGCATTGTTCATGCGAGGGAGGCTGTATAACACTGCCATTATTTGCCTGTGTGGTCAATCACATCTGTTTTCCATAGTGTATTTTCTGTTTTCTGTACATTGTAATCAAGGGTATTGTTTCTAGCAATATCTGCATCCATTGTACGAGTATGTGAACGAGTTTTAGTTGTCAGAGAGTCTCCTATATGACTTATTTATTACACTATCCATACATTATAGCTATACTTGTTATTTTTATTTGTTACCAATGTTGAATGTATCAACTCTGGAAAGTTCTGTTTTTGTGACCTTCAGTTTACAACTGCAACTTTTTTTGATGTGAAACTATTAAAAGTGAAAATACCAAAAATGCTTCTTGTTGTAGACTTTATTTCATTTATTTTTCCACAGAGTATTAAGCAGAAACAGCAGCAAACAATTTTCTCTTTAAATAAAGTAATTTATTGCAATGTCACAAGTTTCATTTCACAATGTATCTCTTGAAAGAAAAAGATTTCCTTGTCTCCTCTTGAGATGTATGGTCAGACGTTTCTTATGTAACAAACTTAATAATTAAAGTAACAAGACAAAAGTGCACATGAGTTTTCATGATGTAAGAAAGTCAATTTCACTCATGTTATGTAAATGTTTGCAATATATGTTAGAGATATGTTTTGAGTAATGCACATGTACAGTATGTATAAACTTATGAGCAAGAGATGACAGATTCTAACATGACCTTATAACAAATTAAAACCTAAACCTCAGCTGCCAGATCTGACTGCACAACCTGATATACAATTCATATGCTTAAATTACCAAAAGCAGTTTAATTTTGTTTAATTCTCTTGATATGATATACACCTATAAAGAAAACTTAACATCCCAAAAAAATAATTCCATAAATATTTCACAATAAAATCATAGGTTTCAAATGTGTTTGTTTTGTTTTATTTGTCAATTATTTTCCTAGCAAAACAGGTCTATGAATCAAAATAAACAAAAAGCAAACAAAAACCTTAAAAATATTTTCTCATTTGCTCATGATATCAAATGGCATACTTTTGTAGCACTTCTTAATTCCATCCTTACAAGTTTAAATGAATACACTTGTATTCATTACCTTGTTTATCTCTGAGTCAAACATTGCATTTACTCTGTGACTGTAAGGTTTAACAGTTAATTCACATGGAATGAAAAGCCATCCATTGCCTGTATTCCACACCCCCATATGTATAGAGTCCGAACTACTTGATATCTAGCATTAGTCTAGTTGTATATTGGTGACTGGATGGTTCAGCAGTTTCTTGGACAGCAGGATCTTGTTCACACCAAACTCCATGTCCTTCATATTGATAGACCGCATATCATGGTGCACCATTTCACTGAAAACAGGGACAATACTGATAAGAAATTTAAGACTGAACAAGGAAAATAATAAAAAATAAGAAATGTATAATAAAAGTAATATTTATTTTTCCGTAATAGGACCATTCGCAATTAAGGCAATGAATACAAATACAATTTTGATTTCTTATTGAATGAAGGAGATAAATATACCAGCATTCAGGACATACATAATTCTTTTCAAATACAAAGGGACATTACAGTGTTAATAAAGACAAATGTGCCAAAATAATGTACATCCTGACAAGAACTGCTGTGCAGTTGAGGGTTTTGCTGGTTTAATGAGCACAAAAACAGAAGCCAAAACAAATATTATTGTCATCTTTTATTTGTTTTGTTTTGAGAAAAGATCACATTGAGGCCTTGAGACTAAAAGTATATAGTTGCAAATACAAACCAATCTTTAATGTTCAAGGTACTGTAAAATTAACGCGCAGAAATGTTAAACTCAAGATATAGAATTTAACATCACAGTGCATTTAAAAACCATACAAATCAGCCATACCAGTAATCTTCCCCATACTGTTGCCTAGCTGCTGTCACGTAACTATGGATTCTGTTTGTGGCAGCCATTCTACATGCCTCCTTCAAGTCACTGCCAGACAAACCTTCTGTTGCCTCAGCTAGTCTGTCATAATCAATAACACCCTCTGTCTGTAACATGGCAACAATGGAGTATTACAAATATTGTCAAAGTTGGTCCTGTTTATCAGTCATCATTAAAAAGAGCACAAATCCTAAATTCACATGAATCAAAATTTACCTCTGTTTATTTTTGAAAAATGTTTGTATACATATCAACCTAAAATGATGGAAAACAAACAAACTCAGATGAGAAAGATTGAGACAGAAAAAACCCATCTCATTCGCAATGGTTACCTTGTTAGTTTAAATTAAGGTCACACATGAAAAATATAAAACATTATTGAAAAACTTTACGTTCTGACACAACATGACAATAGATTCATACAAACCTCTTCGTCACACATTATCAGCTCTATGATGGACTTTCTCTGTTGCTTGGCCTGAGATACAAGATCGAAATAGTAAAAATAACTGTAAGATACAGGGTTAAGAGAATACAGAAAGTTTGAACACCGTAGATTATTCTAACTTTTTTTAAAGCCCCAGAACAGTTCATTTACAATTACAATAGGTTCAGTTCTGGAAATTCAAACCCTGGTAATTAGAGATATTAAACTCTGTACAATAAGATTCATGATAAACAAGAAAGATGACAACAAGGATGTATGTCACTCATAAGTAGAGTTATAATACTGTATAAGAGTGAATTGTAACATTTTAAGCAGGTTTAATATGGAGTTTAGTAATAGAATAATCAATTAATGTCATGTACAGAAGACACAGCACTTTTAGGATTACATGCCTACAGACAGTAAACTTTAAATGGTAAATCTTGATCTAATACTTGTATCAATATACCATTACATAAAGTTCTTGATAGCGATTGAGAATGTACCATAAAAGACAATACAGATCATATACACATATCATTATTTAGCTTTTGGATAAAAGAAGAATAGAAGTGTACCGGTAAGTCAATTTTGAAGCTACACGGCATGCGTCTAAGGATTGCAGCGTCCACATCCTGGGGTCTGTTGGTTGCACCCATTATCATCACCTGACAGTTAGGGTCAGTAATTAGACCGTCCCAAAAACTCATAAATTGTGTCTTAATCATCAATGTTGCCTCATGATCATTGCCAGACCTTGTACGCAGGAATGAATCTGGAAAGTATAGAAGAGGAAATAGTTTGAACCACTTTAAAAAAACCTGGTACATGAAGGCCTATAACTCTATCATGTTTATGCTAATTGAGTTTTTAATTTAAATCAATATATAAAAACAAAAGCATGAACTATTGTTGTTTAACTTTTTTAAAGGCATAACGCGTACACTGTTTCTATGTAGGAAGACCCAAAGACTGGTCAGGGTCAAAATTCCATTTGTTTCTAAACAGGTCTGGTTATAAATGTGAATTCAATATGAACAGAAATAATTCCAGCAATGAAATTGACTTTGATTTTAATATGTGTTATATGATTGTCATTGTTAAAAATCTTGAAGTGTATTTTAGAACAGCCAAGCTAAAACATTGGGTCTTCATTAAAATTAATTTCATTCATGAGGTGTTGTTTTTCGTGTTTGTTGTCCAGTTTAATAGTGTTACAGATCTCACCTATCTCATCAATGAAGATGATACAGGGTTGCAGCTTCAAGGCCTGGAAGTAGAAACAAAGCATGCTGAACATCAATATAATTCAAAACACGATTATTTCCCTTTGACAGCCCAAAAAGCAAACTGACACCAAAGTAGTAATTGGATTAAAATTATTCAGATAATGTCAGTTGTTGCAAAAAAAGTGGGTTCTGTACACTGTTCAGTGAGCTAGCTGTTCCTTCATGCTCAAAAGCTCATATAAAATACTTTTCTTCAAGACAGTGGGTCTAATTATATTAAAAGATGGAATTATAAGACACATTTACTGTTTGGACATTATATAAAAAAAAACGGCGCAAATGAGTTGGAGAATTTGAGCGAGACTATGCATGTGCGACAATCTCTGACCAATCTTATCTCACTTAAACTTGCTATCATTTGGCCAGTCATTTAATATTGTTGAAAAGGTGTATATTGCACTACATGTAAAAGTAAAAGGTAACTTAAACAGCTATGTATACCAATGAGAAGACTGCTTCTGCTCTCTTCTGTGACTCTCCATACCATTTGTCCACCAAAGAGGATATCTGTAGGTTGATGAATCTAGCTCCTAATTTGAAAAAGGACAGCATATGAATCACTATCAAACACATGCTACATTTTTAAGTTTTTCCATTTAAGGGGAATAACTCTGTGCAAGTTCCATGTTGTCTTTTTAGTTTAATGACATTCTATTTGTATAGGTGACAATCTATGATAAATAATAACTAGAGTTGTATTTCTAAGTTTGACAAAGAGTTGTCTCCCTTTTAATTATTCAGCCTATAGCAAAGTTCCACTTGTTAAGATTCATATACTGTTCATACAGATGAAATTACCCTGCTAAAGATAAATTAGCATCCCATTTATGTTTATACTTGACAGTAGTCAGTTTATACAAATTCCAATCAAATTAATTAAGCCTGTTAATACCTGCAGCTTTAGCAGTGGCTTTTGCAATCATAGTCTTTCCACATCCTGGTGGTCCATACATCAGCACACCTAAAGATTGACAATCAAAATGTAAGGAAAATCCCTGCTTTGGACAACCCTAGTACATGTATTCAGAATAAATATCAAATTACAGTAAAACCCCACTATAAAGACCACCACTCGGTCTTAATTTAGGGGTGGTCTTAAAGCGGGGTTTTACTGTAATGCCTTACCGGTCTCATTCAAATCATGTACATTTATAAAAAGACTCATCTTGAAATATAATAAAAAATCAAGATCGTTCACCTTTGGTCCCAGACAACTGATATTATTGTATATTTTGTTATTACAAATATAAGATTACCACTATCATTTTTGGAAAAGTCAGTACATTAAACTGTGACACAATGTTCCTCTTTTAAACCAAGACAAAATGATTTTTTTCTTGGACAAAACCATTTGAATACTCATAGATGGCAGTGTACCAGGTATTTTACAAACCTTTAGGTGGCTGAACAAGTTGTGATCGTGGGAAGAGGTCACGACGCCTGAAGGGGAATATGACTGTGTCAAGGATCTGGTCTATTGTTTCTTGCAGACCTCCTATATCATCCCAGCACACATTCATGGACGATGGATCCACAAGATTTGCAGCAATACATAGCTCGTAATCTGACAACTGGCAAAGGAGAAATGACTCTAGAGTGTTAGTTTTTATAACTGCATAAAATGCAAATTTATTTTGATGTAAGATATGTGTCAGTTTATTGTAAAATTTGTTTATGCTAGAATATGAGATTTTTTTAAAGATTTTTAATGTGTAGCTCTCTTTCAATGCTCTACAGTTAATAGTGGTGAAAGCCGGTGTTGTGAAATCAAGAGCAGGCCTCAAAATTGTTCCACAGCTACCCGTCCTACTGCAGGGCAAGTGACTTGAAAATCCACTTGCCCTGCAGCAAAACCTACTTGCCCTGCATTTTTGTATGATAATATCTTCTCCCAACTGACAAATAAGTGAGAAATGCGGTGTTGCCTGCATCTTGTATTAAATGGTTACTTTTGTTGTTTTGATACTAGGACCACCATCATCTTAATAGTCTTATATAAGTGTGATCAATAATATAACAGTTGTAAAATCTTTTCTCTATGCTGATCTCAGTCAACAACTCCATCATCTGTGATCAAGCAACTAGGCTCTCCATGTTATCTTAAATTCTTTGGAAGTGTTAATGTTTTATTTGTAGTGTAGGATTATCGACTTTACTCCCCACTTCAGGCTTAGGTATGTCCAGAATAATGGACCCCTCAAATTGTATAGTATGCAGTCCCTATCACACTTAACCATTTTACTCCTAGAAAACCTCTCAACATTGAGAATGCTGTAACAGTTAAATGAATGTCTGTCAAATTAACAAGTAATTGCTAGATGTCACAGGCCATTTAGGCACAGCTAGGGAGCCATAAATTACATAGACACTGACCACCAGACTTTACAGACTCTGTTAATTGTTTGATTGCTGATAAGCCTGAATGCAATATCAATTTCAGACTGTGTGTATCTCCCTTATCTAAACACTATACAGATTAGTGCGAACTCGGAAGGCAAGTGTTTGAAGATTTCTTTGGCAAACTTTTGTTGAGAATAGTTAATATCTATTGAGACTGAAAATATCACTTGCCCGGTCAGACAAGCATGACGAAAAATGAACTCGCCCGACCTCGGATCTTACTTGTAAATACGAGCAGGCGTGTGGATATTTTGAGGCCTGAAGAGGCATATAGAACTGTCTTACATGCACCCTTGAAGTTTCAAGACTCTCAAGCAAACTTTAACAATTAAAATGTTAAAATATTATGCCTACTTTTATTTCCTTTAAGTTGACACCAAGCCTTTTCAGCATTGCCTCTGCCTACAATAAGAAGAACTTTTTTAATCAACAACACAAACAGAGCTATAAAATATATTTATAAGTAGCAGTTCACCACTTTTGTGACAGGTAGTTTATATACTTATTTATTATAGTTTGATTGTGAAACAAGCAATTTTTGCTTATGTTAATCACCCTTGAAGCTGTTCCTGGAACCAATCAATGAGGGTAAATTTTCTTGCTAAAAAACAATGGGGTTCCGACTCATGACTGTTCGATAATGAGTCAGGCACACTACCTACTTACCACATTGCACCTCTTTTTCTTTTCCTTTTTTGACTTCAAATCTTATCAAGGACTCAGTGGCATTTGTTTGTTTAAAAATTATTCTTAATAAGGTCTGTAACTCTGTTTGTTTTTTTATATTAGAATTTCATGAAACAAGCTTACAAGCAAGTCCATTGGAAAGACAGATTAATTCATACACTTACTCTGGTGCAACAGTAGTGTTAGAAATGATTTACCCTATCTCTGGACTTCTTCTTTTCATTCTTTGTAGGATCAAGGGCATTCATCATATAGCGGATTGCTAGGACAGATATGCCCAGGGAGGCTAGAGTTCCAAACAACTTCATGAGGATCTCATTTCTGGCTTCTACATTACTGTGTGGAACTGGCACACGTGCCAGTGTCTGTGAGATGGTTTGGTTTACTGGTACTACTTTTGCTGGCATGTCCTTGAGTGTATCTCCAGCTGCTGGCAACATTTCAACCACTTTTTGTTTCCATTCCAGAGCCAGTGTACGTAACCCATCCATGTTGATTACACTGAAAGATAACACTTTATTTAAGAATTGAATGACAACCTGTTTGCGGTAAATTTGCAAGCGTCACCAATCGAGTTAATATCGCATGAACGCAAACAGATCGTCAATCAATACTTATATTTACATTTTCCCACATAATCTATGTAAAATTCATGTTTTTAACTTTTCATAGTCAAATCCTTCCATAAACTTCATTACCGGCTCTGTAAATCATATGTTTGGAACAGCCATCAGACGATTAACAGCTGTTATGTTTAAAAATAGTTCTAATAACATTTAATATCTAACTAATTTTTAAATAAAAATAAAAATATTTAGACAAGCAAGAGGTATAAATATTAATATTAAATTATGTTCATTAGTTGAAGGGAGACCACTGCAATCATAAAGCAATGCCGATCGAATCTATACTAAGTAAAGTCTAATCATGGCTATTTATAGGTTTACAGTATCGTGTATGGGTCAGCGTGATGGGCTGTGTTTACATTCTTTACACGGCGGCATATTTGGAGTTTTAAGCCATGTTTGGAGCGTATGTACGATTTAAATGAAACTATGTTGCAATAAGGAAGTCTTCGAATATTTAGAAGCAACACTTATTCCTTGGACAGCGGTGGATTATTGGAAATACAATGTGAATGTGACTGTCAACATCACCATAAAGTAGGATACTGGAATTGTGCAATAAGGATTAACAGGATTTTGGTTTAACACCCTGAGGAATACTCTTACGAACAGTCGGTAAAATATGAGTCTTTCCCCGTGTTTACTTTTTACGTTGATGATGTACACATACAAGGTCGGAACACAACAAAGAAGACGATGACTTGCAACTTTTGATACCGGCATTCATAACTGCTAGGAAAATCGCAGGTATCTACTGGGTTATCTTCTCATGTTTCAATTCCGTATATAGTCCAATTCTATTTTAATGTTGGTACCATGATTATATAACTGAGACTACAAATCAGTCAACCCAAATAGAAAACTAAGTTTGATAACGTGGTGGATTTGTTTTTCTTTTAAAAAGTAGATTGATGAAGCGCAATAATACATGTTTTTACCAAGACTCCGCCCACTCAAGGGTCACAAAAGGTCGTACGTTTCATGCAAAATGAACCCCAATTTATTTTGTACAGAGCTCAACGGACGAATGTAAATATTTTAAATTGATAGCTGATTAATGACTTCAACTTCAACAACAGTTTATGTATTAGGACTAATGGTAACATTAATAAACATCATAGCAGGACATAGCGGAACATGAATAGACAAAACTACTAAAACATGGAACAGCAAAATAATCAAAATGTTAAAAGACGAGTCACACTAAAAATAATTTTGTCTGCTTCATGTGTGTTGTATTGTACACTGTTCTTTCTTTGAGTAACCAGCCTTTAGACTAATTTAAGTTTAAAGTAAGATTTACAGAAAATGCCGTTTTTATCTGATCCAGGCTTTAGGACGTACACTCCACTTCAGCACATGCACAAATACCTCACACATGTTAATATATATAATTAATCTCACAAGGTCTAACTAAAATTTGGTATCAGTGTCTTTTTTGTGCATATTTATAGTGATGAAATGTGAACACCATATTTCACTTCAAGTTCAATGACAAACCGATAAGAAATGCTGTTTTAGCGTACAGAGCAATTTACCACTGTGATTTGGGTCACACATGCAACTGTGACGAAGTGGATGTGATCAAAACAATTAATGGAGACGATTCTTTAAAGAGAACTGACATTTACCAAGTTTTGCCCCAGCTTTCGGTTTGACAGTTCCACTTCGTCTTCTCAGTAGTGCATAATAAACGCTTGCAGTTTTGGTGTCCCAAGCGTCTATATGACCACAGACGTATCATATCAAAAAACGTGTAATTAAAATGCTACTGTCTTCATGCATGACATTTCATTTAGACAAAGTCGTATTTTGTTTTTTAATTTATTAGAAGTTTCAAATAAAACTTTATATAAAGCTCTACGTTTTTAACTATTTGTCCATGATCGTTTGTAGATTTAACTTAGATTATGAACCGCAAAGTAGACTTGTCCGCCAACCGGAAGTGATCAATAATTGCGCGAAATTGAAATTGAAAGTAGAAAGTAATTTTAGGAACTAACCTAAGTATTGCTCTTCCAGCTACAATGGCAGATGCATCGGCTCGTGTTTTTAGTTCTGGCAGTTTTTATGGGAAAGGGAAAAGGTGAAATAACCTGTCATACCGTTTTACTGTGTGCCAATTTATGAAAATAACAAAAGGGAATTCGTTTTCGTACACAAGACAGTTCGAGAAGGTTCAAACATATTGACTTTCACTTTAAATGTAATGTTATTGAACTATCTATTTCAGTTTACAGTTAAATGTTCAACCCGTTGACGCCAGTAACGTATCTTAAATCATATCTACATTTAACATTGATCATGTTTAAATTATTTCAGAAAATGGATTGGTCTTGAAAGGTCAATAGATGCAGTGGTGAAAAGGCATCAGCTTGAAAAGATTCCTGTATCTTTTCCTAGCAGGTAATGTTGTGATTTTGTCTTTTTAAATTGATAAAACTTACAAATAGTAACATTAATTACGCATTACAAAGTTCAACTATTCAAAAACATATACATAATTTCTTGTAATCTGAGTCTTTATAATAGTCTACATCAGTTGTCTTACTTCACACAGTATTTTGTCTGAGTATCAGACACTTTTGTACCTAACTTCGGACACTAAAATGTAATTGTTTTATCTTGTCTCATGTTTACAACTTAGATCTTGAAATGTTTTCTTCCATTTTTTAACAGAATACTTGGTCCATCTACAAAATGGAAGACCTTTTTCAGACAACAAGATGCCTTCAATTATTCAAGGAGTACTTCAAAGGTTGTATCGTGGCCTATTTTTAAGCTTAAGCATTTCTTAAATATTCAGCTGTATGTAGGATCAAGTGTTTCTTTATACAAAATTTGGTCTTATCAGAAGCCACACAGATGAGATCAAAGCTTTTTTTAATATTTGGCTAATTCAGTAGGCGGCTACAAAATCAACTTCCATATTTTGTAAGGTGGCATCTTTTCAATGTAACTGGTTGCTATTTTTATAGGATCTCCATGTATTTGCATTTGAGAGTGACAGCTTTGAGGGAAACACTGGACAGCGGATGTATCTAGTGGCCAGCTACCCTGTATTCTGGCACTATTACAGGTATGTATGGTCATAAGTGTGTTCAAGTCTCCCTTTGGTGCCTCCACTTTAGAACACTAGTACATGTGCTATGGGTTTGCTCTTTATCCACAAGTTGGACAGTACATGCATCTGAAAATTTGAACTCTGCGATATCTAAATTCTTGTGTGTATCAGTATACCCCTGCAAACAAAGTTTTGAGTGGGGTTTTAGAAATCAACCTGTTCATCCATATTTCTTATAAACTCAACTCCTCCATAACTGGTGAAACTATACAGCTGTAGTATAAAACCAAAGAATGTGTTTGAAGGTCTATTATATTTAAGAGAGATAAATAAGTAGTGCTGGACAGTGTGATTTGACTCACAGTTATGTTTCATTAGCTAGACTTTCTCATAGTGTATTTATTGAGAAAATGTTAAAGAAGTTATATTTTATATCTCTATACATATCTTAACATTAACATTTTGTTTGGATAGTTTGATCAATGGTAATTTATCAATATATGTTACATTACTACATTGTAGTATGTGTAATTAAAGATGTTACTTTGTTGTTATTGAAGGCAGCTAGATGAAGAGAAGAGGCATCATTATGAAGTTATACCTGAAGGTGAGCTGCCATCAGTGGTTTCTTTTTTATAATAATTTTATAATTCCAAAGTCATATGCTGTGTGACACTGTTTATGAAAAAAGCTGTTTTATTTGGGTAACTGCAAAACAATTGTATTAAGATATCTCCCTAAATACCTTGTCCATTTTCAACTCAGAATAGTTTATACTCGTAATTATGCTGTTCACTGTTGATCTAAAATAAGTGGTTGAGGTAAGAGAACAATGCATTTCAGTTATTAAAAATTGTCTTTATATTAGTTGGTGTATACATGTATACTTTAACCATCTGTATAAGTTACATATATTGGCCGCTTTGTCTGTCCGTCCGGTACCATGTCCGGCAGATAACTTTAAAACTATTGTTGGCATTAAAATGAAACTTGGTTTATAGATAGATGGCAATGAGGGGAATTGCAGTGCACAAGAACCAGAAT
>ENA-OREC01000103-OREC01000103.1-marine-metagenome-genome-assembly--contig:-NODE-103-length-22040-cov-13.994718_pt1 | contig 22040 bp, 14 predicted proteins | sample MGYA00248626_ERZ508543 | MGnify/ENA primary metagenome ERZ508543 (study PRJEB26211, sample SAMN05518279) | marine metagenome | isolation source: Puget Sound, Washington, USA | host: Bankia setacea...
CATTGTGAAGAACCCAGTGCTAAATGTTTAAGTTCTCACTTTTCACATGGTGCATTGTGAAGAACCCAGTGCTAAATGTTTAAGTTCTCACTTTTCACATGGTGCATTGTGAAGAACCCAGTGCTAAATATGATATAGCTATGACATGCTGTTATTGTAATTACAGGGATCAGTTGTTTCCAGCGCTTGGATTTGGAGCAAGGCTACCTCCTAATGGCATTGTATCACATGAGTTTGCCTTGGTAAGTAAACATCAACAACATAAGAAACGAGTACCATAAACTTTTTTTATACCTCTCCAATATCACATTTATTGAATAGCTTTACTAAAACATAACTGTTGATTATAGATGAAGGACATAGTTTCCAGTGTGCAGCTTATGTTTACCTACACACCTTTTTTATCTGTTAAAGTTAACTTGGAAAATATACACATGAGAACTAAAAAATTTGTCAAAATGATTCTGATATGTACAGGCATGTAAAATGACATCCTTTTTGTTATTTTATAGAATGGGAATCCACAGAACCCATACTGTCAGGGAATAGAAGGCGTATTTGAATCTTACCAAAGTGCCGTCAAATCAGTTCAGTTATATGGACCAACAAACTTTGCACCAGTTATTAATCATGTTTCAAGGTGAGTAAACCCATAAAGCATTAAAACTTGTAAACGGGTCTTAGAAAGTTTGTTCAATATTCCATCCATTGTATCATCGAATGGTACAGAAGAACAGTGAAATATAAGAGTTCATAATTATATTTTGGAAGATGTTTTAAATGTATCTGCGGTTGAGCTGGTTGTGTTATACCGTATGTAGAAAGAAATGGTAGTCTGTTAGTATTGGGAATTAAAACTGGTGGCTATGTATGTCATCTGTACACGATTGGCATTCATTGTATTTAACAACTATTTACTTTAAGAACTCCCTCTTTTCGTTTGATGGACAACATTGTATATTTTCATTAGTGCTCTCCCTTTTGGGTAGGTATTTCTACAGAATGAATATAATAAAAATGTTTGAAGTTGTGTTTTCCTTTGATGTTAAGGACAATAATATATTTCCATGTTTACACAATATTAGACTTCCCTATAACATTTAGAAATGATTCAGTGCTTTGTCAATCAGAATGCACATGTCTATATTATACAGTAAATATGGTAGTTTATTTTGTTAAAAGTAATGAAAATACCTACCCAAAAGGGAGAGCACTCATGCAAATGTACAGAGTTGTACCTAAAACGAAAATAGTGAATATAGGATTCCAGGTGAATAATTGTACACATCTATGAAGTAAACACATGAAGGATGGAATTAGATAGTAACTGTTTTATTTTCAGATTTGCACAGGCTAAGACAAATGGTGATGAGTACTTTATACTATTGATTATTACTGATGGCATTATAACAGATATGGCTCAAACGTGTGAGGCAATAGTAAAGGTAAGTACAGCTAGAACACATGTCAGCTGTTATTAAATTACCTGTTACAAAGTGAAATTGTGAGTTAGTGACAGGCTTTTTATACGTGTGCTCTATAATAGTCTTCCTTGTGAGGATGATTTAAGAAGAGTTACTAGTTGTATGTTGTGTGACTAATGTCAAGAGCAGTATCATTAATGAGACACTAAGTGAAAGACTGTGTTGTCTGTATTGCGCAAAATAGGAGATGTACATTTATACTCTAATGAATTGAAGTAAGCACCTTTTTTAAAGAATGATTCCATATCATTTTAACAATGGCTGCATTTGCAGTGAAAATGTTATGAAGGAAAAAAACACAAAAAACTGACCATTTACGTTATTTTCAGGCTGCCTCATTACCCATGTCAATTATCATAATTGGTGTTGGAGATGCTGACTTTGAAGGTAAGCACACTTTAAATTGAATAAATAATGTTTGGGTTAAAAATATGATACACGTGAATTGTTATGCGCATATTGTATAATTGTGTGATTTATACTTTGCAGGCATGCTCAGTTCTTTTGCCATGCCATATAATGTTCTAAAGAATAGCTTAGTTTGAGTTACAATATTGAGTTTGTAAGTACATGTAATAGTGTAATAATGTCTAAACGGCGCATACATTTGCCTTTCAGCTATGGAGGTATTGGATGGAGATGATGTGAGGCTGTCATCTAGAGGCAGACATGCAGAGAGAGATATAGTGCAAGTAAGTTATTAACTACTTACTTCAAGTTGTGATATACATGTACATAATCTCCGACTGTTTGCTTAAACCATTCTCTTTTGATAATCTCTTGTAAGAATGTAAAGTTGGTGAGTGCTATGACTGGATGAGAGTAAAAGTAGTATGTTAAATGGCTGCTTACCTACTCTGTTATTTGCAAATGGAAAGTCTAAAAATGTTGAACTTTGCTATAAATTCAGAACCTGTCCTGTCTTACAAGCAAAGGGAATCGTTTTACCTACTGCCGCCGCATATCAAGAGTTTTAACTGTTATTTTACTAACACATAATAATTTTCTTGTATCATAACTGAACATTAACACACTGTGGTATAAATATGTTAAATCTAATCATTGTTTCTTCCAGTTTGTTCCATACAAGGATTTCCAGGGACGTAGTGGAGAGAATCAGGCAACAGTTCAGGCAAGGCTAGCCAAGGAAGTGCTAGAGGAGATCCCAGACCAGTTCCTATCCTACATGAAAAGCAGGAATATCAAGCCAAAGCCTCCACTACAGAGACAACTGACAATCTCTTCTGTGACCTCATTGCCAGCCTCAGAACAGTGAATTTAACAAGACTTTCACTAAGACTGAATAGTGTTATAATCTTTGAATCTTATTTAAACTGCTAAACAATGGAAGATGCAACGCTGACCTATAAGAGTATGGTTCTCATTTCAAGGCAGCATTGAGTATGATATTTAATGGGTAATTGTTTGCAAGAAAGACATTGTTCTTTTTTTACCTGAACTGAATTCAAACTGCCACCTCAAGCGTTATTCAGCATCTTTTAAACAATGAAGTTGGATTTTATGAAGGTATGCTAAAGAAACACAAAAGATGCAAATGACTCTTAGAGAATGCAGCCTTTCCCTAAAGGTCATTATATTGTACATGTTAAATGTAACTTTAAAAGCTCCATCAACTAATTACTGATTAGCACAGATGTCCTGAAGCACAGATTTGATTGTAAATGAAAGTTTGGATCCAGCAAACTGCTAATGTCCTGAGAAGTGCAGGAATATGTAGTAGGGATATGAAGTGTTCCAAAAGACTGACTCATGTATACGCAAAGATGCAAGAATCTAATTAAGGTAAAGTATATGTGGTTATCATGCTGCTTACATAAAAACAGTATTTAGCAGATCAGGAATGGCTACAGCTGCATACTTATGTATTATAATGTTAAAAATGAAGATTCATTCTTGATATCTGCTGATTGTCAATACTGCATGGTGCTTTAAAGGTATTGGTTGCTGAAAAAATAAGGTGTGATCATATTCAGACAGTGTTAAAGCTTGTTGAGAAATTATGAAATGTTGAAAGTTGACAGTCATGTGAATTTGTTTAGAGATAAAAATTATACCATCATATGTGAGCAAGTTGTGTTACATTTTTTGCAAAGTTTTATTTTTTAAAAGGTGATATTTTATTTGAGTATAATATATCCAAATTTTTGTTGGCATAATTTGCAGAGGTTGTGAAAAGGTTAATGAAAGGTTGCAGTTAAAACATGTGTGTAAGCTAAAAACATTTGTCACTGGTTTGAATAGGTATTTTGAAACTGTATATCCACCTTTAAGTCCTTATAAATACACAATTATGCGTTTATACCATATTACCTTCATCCTTGCGACCCAAAACCGGCAAAGAACATTGGTTATGTTATCAATCTATCCTTTGTCAGATTGAATACTGATCATATCAAAATATAGCAAAGAAGGCTTGTCTTGGTAATTTCTCTATATAAGGTGATAACTGGAACTGTGCGTGGGGCAATACATGACAGTGTTCAAAGTGGAGGTCTACACACAGTCATGAAATCTACTTGTCACGGAACTTAATTATTGCTTGAACATTGTAACATAATACAAAGCAAGTCAGTGTGTATGTAATTTCCAAATAGTCAGTTTTAATTAAACAACGTTTTTTTCAACATTTTTGTGTAAACATTTCCATTGGAAGCTTCAAGCCATTTCGTAACTGTTTGTTGTGTGTTGTGTAAAATAAATTTTATTCTGATTACAGATAGTAGAATTGTTTGTAATGTTATTTTGTAGATCTTATTTAGCGATTTGCTGCTCATTTCAATCATGACTGATGTAAACAATTAATCTGAATTGTGACTGCGTACTCAAGAGAGTTTCTAGTACATTTTCTTGTATTTTATTTGTATAATAATGTGTTAAAGAGTTGCTTTAATAGCAAATACTTTATACATATATATATAGGACGTCTGTATATTGCATGCACATACTTTGATATTGTATGAAGTACCCTAGTTACTATGTAATTGAATATCTGTTTATATGATATTTCCTATGTACACATCTGAAAATTACAATATTGCTCTGTACTATTCTGTTTACACATATACATTTATGAGTGATTTTTTTAAATTTATCTGCCATTCAATTATTCATACATAGTTTTTGTTATTTTACTTCCCTAAATGTTTACCTTTTATTCATTTTGGAAGTTTGCTATCTCATTCATTCGATTTTGCCGTTGATTCAATGTCAGTAGTTTCATAGAAAGATGCTGTTGTGTCCTGCTGTCAGGGTATTGAAACATCAAGTTTAAAATTTGCCCTCTTCATTTCCATTCAGTGGTTAATTTTGTTGATTTTATAATGAAAAATTCTGTGCTGTTTTCCTATATTATTTAAATAATTGACCTAGATGTATTTATGCAGACAAAAACACTTATACAATGTACTCAAATATGTATTATCCATTTGACAGGCAGTCTAAATGATTCACCCTTTTGTGTTTGTTGACTTGTAATGTGATTCACTGATATTAAAGCTGCCTAGAATGTTGTTAATTTGTTTATGGAGGTAAGGAATCTGACAAGAATGTTCTCCATGGTTACACGTAGTCACACAACATACTTAATGACCCTCTTTTTATGCAACTTGTTTTCTTAGGCCCACAACCTGAAGTTAATTAAAATGAAATATCTTATGCAAATGAACGGACACTGGTGTGTTTTAAAACTATTACTTAATGGTCAGTTATTTATGTGACTTATCTATCTATCTATCTTTGTTCAAATCTCAAATCTTTGTTCAGCTGTTCATTAACAATTTACGTATAAAAGCTTCTCAAACAAAAATGACAAAAGCAAACAATTTGTAGCATATTTAATGTATACTGTTGCCAACTTGATATTAAGTTGGACATTATTATTAATTGATCATTAAAATCAAATGTATATAACATGATATGAGTTAGTCTTAGAGATAGATTATTGTAACTTTCAAATATCTAGTACAACAAAAATGTGCAGGGATAAGTGTACATTGTATTAATTGTTGGTTTTTTATAGGTTTTTTTTATAACATGTCTTCATTTCCACTAGTTTGTAAAGCCGTTTTATGTTTGTTTAAAGCTAAATCTAGAGCTTACCTTAATAGAACTGTATTTATAAAATCAATTTGTGAATACCTCTATGCTTAATGAAATCTATAATCATCATTTTAAAGCATCAATATTTTGTGATCATGTTGAGTAATTCCACAGTACTTTCCACAACTTCTGTTTTTCCAGTTATTTCCATGCTTTTATATATTGTTCCACTTTTGTACATATATAATAATTCTATTTATATGCATTTTACATAATATCATATTGAGTAATGTTACAAGTATATTGCATGGACGGGTTTAGCTGATATATTAGATGTATAAATAATTACTTAAAAAAGTATTTTACCAAATGTATACCCCTGTTTACTTAATAATGTACTAAGTTCACAATCCAAATAAACAAATTGGTGTACAGTATGTTGTTGTGTGAATTCTTTTGTCAGCTACAATCCATTTACATGTTTGTCAGTCAGCTTTCAAAGAAAAACATACTGTACTTCTACTTCCTGGTGCCAAGGTTATTACATATTTAGGACAGTTCAGTTATAACACAAGTTTCTTCATTCCAACTCATTTAAGAAAGACAAATTACAGTTCATGGTATATATGAATAAGCACACCAAATCAAAAATAAATTGAGGAACATTTATTATCAAATGAGTATGAAGTGTTACCAAAAACATAGATAAGTGCATAGACTCGAAGCCAAGAATAAAGTAAGAAACTGTAAAGCCATCCCTTGCACGTTCAGTCATCACTCTTAAACAATGACAAGATGGTAAAAGTGTTATACTGTTCACCACATGAAGCGTTGTACACCATCATCATGGGCCCACTTGAAAGGCTTCTGTGTGAACAAATATATAGTAACAGCATTTATCACCAAGTACAGTAAAAGTTCATGCAACAGACTTACAGCACTGCTATATCTCGTGTTCATCCTGTATATCAAATATGGAAGGACAAAGTATCTATATTCTAATAACTTCTGTGGCACAGTTGCAGTAAACAGACATATAAAGTAAAGAATTTTCCAAAATATATCCCTATGTTTGAGCTCAGTCAGAAAGGCCCATAGACAATACAAATACCCTGGAATGAGTATATATTTTACATAGTCGTGTCTTTTGTAGAGTTTATGCCAGACATAAAAAGCATAATGCCTGTTATCCCCTAACAAATACATGTGTTCGTAAGTATAATATCGAACCATAAGCAATGCTATGCATGAAAATGTAACAACTAAAATCGGATGTTTCCAGCAAAATTTCACAAAGTCTAGGATTTTGTATGGAGATGTGAGTTGAAAGAACGCAAAGAAATTAGTTATGGTTAAAAAGTAAAATAGTTGTGGGAAGTGTAAGCAGGCCTCATGCTGAGTTCTGTCCCCTACAACAATACCTTTGTTCAAGACAACAAATGCAGCAAAACATACACCAACCAGAACATAACCTATTACATTAACTGCTACATTTTTCACCAGTTTTATGACAAGTTTGTTTCTTTTCATCGCATTCTCTACCAGTCCTTTCACTGCCAACTTTAGCATGTCCCAATCATTTAATTCACTTAACTTTACATCTTTCTTCTCATACACTTCCTTCAGCCAGAGCTGCAACTGTTTTCTTAAAACAAGTCCTGCACAAAACACTACCCAAATGATGTTTGTTTGGCGAAAAACTATTGCTATTCCACCAAAAAGGGCTGCTGTTAGATGACTGTCACTGATGCAGAACAGATACATAATGAGCACAAAGAAGATGGATCCTGGGTCTGTGTAGTAAAGGAATGTGAAGAAGTAGATGACAGGGAACATGCTCAGAGCCAGAGCAGTCATACACGACTTGACTCCATCACTGTCCTGAATTGTATAACATAATAACTTCATTGTCAATTATGGGGTAGTTCACTTAAAAAATATATATAAATATTTTAAAAGTCGTTTGTTTAACTCTTATCTTTCAAAAAATGTTAAATACATACTGGTAGGTTTAACAAAAATGTTTATACAAGGGGCATGAATTCTACAAATTAATTATTTTTAACAAAAATCATACAACGAATAACTCTGCAAAAACATGTTTGTTTACCTTTCTTAAATGCAGTTATTTGTTTAGTACATACATATATATATTTTGGTTGTAAAGTAAATAATAAGATTACCAGTAATGGATTGTGAAGCTTTTTTAGAATTGCATAGATCAGGTAAAAGTTTCCCATTGCAAAGAACACATTTATGGCCCTAAGCCAGAAAGGTGTACACAGTGTCATTGCTTCTATATTCAGGAGACTGGATACAGGCTTCATGACTCCAACAGTGAACAGGTACAACCCTGGTAGAGTTGTAATCATTGGATCCCACTGGAAAAGTAAAAAGCATAAACTTTAATTATCCACATAATCAAATAGCCAAGAGTTCGAGGACACAAAACATATAACCCTGAGTGGCTAACCTCAGTCTTACTTTAGAAACGTGTTTTTGTTCTATCAATCTATTTTACATAACAACACTATTTAATTCAAGACTTTGTGACTAGCCTATCAAATTTAACTTCAACAAGAGCTTGCTTCAAATTAATTTGATTTACTCACAATGTACGTTATTCTCAGTTTAAAAAATGACAGCCCAAGATATAGGCATTTAAATACACAAAGTTGGGTACGAATCGAAGTAAGATAAATATTGAGTACGAATTGTCCACTTCGGTATTGTTAGTTTCAACTTACATGCGTAAAATTTGATATGCAGTACTGTTGCACTTGTGGTATATGAAATATTTCATCCATGTATGGTTCTGGTTGAATCTTACTAACATAGTTTGATGTTAATATTGAAATAAGTAAAAAGAAAATGGTAAACACTGCCAGCAGGATCATTTTGAATAAGTACTACATAACATGCTGGTGTAAAACCAGGACAATGTCGAAAAAACACGTATTTAGAGTACACATGTAGATCCATAATACTGACAATACGGACATTTTCTTTAAACCAGTAATACATATTTTTGGGCATCTGCATAAGTTGGTATTTGGAGTTTAAATAAGTACAAGAAGACAATTAGATTGCAGTATGCCAATTGTGGTTCAGTTTACTTCACGTAACACACTGCAACATTACATTTATAAAGAGAACATGTTTAAAGGTTAATGAACCGAAGGTTTTAAGATTGTTTATATATAATGAACTACGCACTTTTTTGTAAATAAAATTGGAATCTTATGTGCGTCTAAAAGACAACTAGAATTCTATATTTCGGATCTGCTATTAGTTATATATATATGTCGGAATATACCAGTCGTCTCACTAAAGTAGATGAATGGACTAAAAGCAAGACGTGTTTGTTTTGATGAATGTTTTAGTTCAATTCAAATTGCTCAACAACATACAATATGCATATCTCTGTTTTCTGTTTCAACTTTTTTCAATCAAGTTAGTGATGATTTTTTTACTTGATTACAGTTTGAATGCATCATTATTAGATGTTCGCTATGAGATTTTTGTTTTATTGTAACGGCTAACTTTCAAAATGAGTACTGTGGTTTTAAGCGAAGCGTTTGTTCTCTTCACTCTACAGTCTATTATCATTTCGCATGGCCTATCACCTGTGCGGTGAGCACTAAAGGGACGTAACTCACCAAATACCACCTGTTTACTTAACCAGTGTAGATTGTGTTGACAGTGGGTTCTGAAGCTCAAAACATGGGGAACGTTTAGTTTATTTACAATGTTTGACGTGTTATAGAAGGAAACTTGTGTATGTGAATTAAATGGTAAGTTGAAAATATCGGTTTAAAGTGACTATTTCCAGATATAAGGACTTACTTCATCAGGTTACTGCATATAGATTTAACAACGTATCCAGCACAGGTACGTATGTATACTGTATACATTACACTTTGTATAGGACAAAGTTGTTTTAACGTGTACATGTATATGGTTGTTATATACTGTCTGTATGTTAGAGGAAAACGGTCCGGCTGTGACAAATAATGAGCTATGAACTAACACGGTCACATTTTAAGTGTGTACAATTTTATTTAAGTGCCATGTACAAACGCTACCAAGTGCATCAGCCGAATGTTTGTGAAGAACTAGTTAAATACAGTGTACTGTGAACACGGTATTGTTTTTAAACCTGAGCTACATGTATGTTAGGAGTCTGTCGACGCTTATCTCGTGACACAACTGAACAGAGAGTTTTGCTGCAGTGTTCACACAGGTGGTGGATTATATAGGGGCCTGAGCTACAGTGTGTACGAGTGTGCATTCGCTGTTGCATGGGTAGAACAGCACATGGCTCTAGTAGGTCTACATATACCACGTGAAGCACATCATTTACCATTACCATTACACACACGCGTTTGAAAAATACATGACCGTGACCCTAGCTGTTTGATTTATCACACTTATTTACTGTACATGGGTCTGTATCTAAATAAACTAGTAACCCAGGATGCGTTACAAGTTATGTATACATGTAGTTAATTACTAAGCAAATATAAGGCCTAAGACTGGATTATGCGACATTGAGTTGGCTTGTAGGCTTATATATGCTCTGCTCATGTACACACTATAGTGACACTTTTTAAATAAACTAGCTTTGAATAAATACAAAGGTTAGTAATACGTGTCATACAAAACATACAACAGTTAGCTAGAAAGCAAAGGCGAAATCTTAGCCCGTTAAAACATGGCGGGTTTGATGTCAATAAGGTTTCAATGTTTTTTCTAGTCGTGTAGCTTCACCACCACAGTCACCTGACATAAAAAGACCAATAACGAAACGTGTCCGGACACAGGTGTCCACAGAGTTGTACTCGGTATATTGTCGAAGTGTCAATGTACATTATAAGTTCATAAGCATGTCTGTATAACGTGTACTGTTTAATCGTCACACGTACAGCAAACATATCAGCTTCTGCATACGTGTTATCTACTTTGAAAATTAAAACAACCTCACTTGACATTTATCATCAGTTATATATAGTATCTCTTTTTATCAGTTTCCTAAATGGAATGGTACATTTTGCATCTTTATATAACACACGTTTTAAAATGTTGATCATAGGCTGAGATTAGACATGTTTTATTCTTACAACTCAGTTCTGTGTTGTGTTTTCTCTGTTTATTGCACTTGTTGATTTACATTGCGATTGTGCATGTTGTTGATTTATTTTTCGCATCAACGAAGGTTGATGTCATATCGTTGTTCCATTCACAAAGATGTGTTATCTAATTGTTAAGTTGAACTACATTTGTTGAAAACGCTGTTTACTGCTGTATGCTGATTACTGTAGCTTCAACATACTCGTAGTACATAATGCTCACTATCCTGATATGCCGAACATTCCACGTCACGATATACGTGAACCTCCTCTATTCGTATAATCTCACTCTAAATGTTAGGTAGGGTAGTTGAAAACCTGTTTGTTGTTTACGTTTGTTTGTAATTTGTGTTTGTCCGTTTAATAAGTAACCAGCTTCACTACATAATGTAACATCTAGTCTGTAAGAGGCTCTGTGTATCCTTTAGTACTAGTGAAGCGTAAACTGGCAATCATCGACCAAACAAACCTGTCAGCGTCTTTTCATCTAAGAAGTTAAGGAATGTATGGAAATCACGTTAGTATTTAGCCGACCACAGCCTAAGGCCACTGTAAGGAAATGTTCTTCACTAGTTAGCTCTTTTATTGACAGAGACAAAGGGTAAATATGCGTTTCAACATTTAATGATGTTTTCTTCCGGTATCTAAATAATTTCGTGTTTCATAATCAACGTAGTGGCAAACAACATCAAAACCACCGCGGCATCCTGTTACAGAATGGGCATTATAATACTCTTTTCTGAACTTGTTACAAACTCACTAACACACGTCAATGGATGCATGCGAAAGAGATCTACCTGCTTTTTCAATAATCCGTTCACCTCTCGATGTGAACTTGTGCATGGACAATCCATAAAACCACTGGTGTATCGTTGCCCACGTGTAGATGTAGTCTACGAATAATGAAAGACTGTCATTATGATTCATTTTATAAGGGGTAGTATGTTGACCTAACGATACAAGTCTCCAGTGCGTGCTTGCAAGGGAAAAATGTGTACACGATCAAACTGTTGAGCTATTCATGCACACGAGGTTGCTTTCGAGTGCATGTATCAATGTAGATCAAAGTTGAACGTCTGACATCTGTTTCAGGTCTAAACAATACTGTGTCACCACTTACAGAATATTAGCATTTGTCATCTAGAAGTAACTCCACGCGGCAACAGATAATCAAACAAACATCCAGACTTGTGGAGAATACAGATATTGCGACATAAAGAGACGGTATATGGAAGATGGATTTGGAAGAAAGTAAGTCCGCTGAAATATTAACGGCAAGTTCATAGATTGCTCTATTAAAGTACGTTGCATAACGTGAAGCGAACTCTTTACGCTGCGAGATCACAAACGCGGTCTAATTAAATCGAGCAGTTAGTTTGTATTTAAGCAACATGTTCACGATTTAACTTGATGTATAGCTGTCTAATCTAAACAATGTTGTAAGCATCTGTACTCCAGGTCAATTCTTTAATGGAGTTTCTCTCTTTTGAAGAATTACAGGAGTTTACACACAACGTAGAAGAAGTGTTTCACGACGCCGGAGAAGTGTTCCAAGATGTCAAAGAGCACGTGCTACTCTCTGTTAGAAGCCATACGTACATGGTCGCGTTTTCCCTCATGGCTCTAACATCAGCAATTCTTGTGTTTGGCACTATTTACGTCTGGTGTTTCCATCATGGCCGACCTCATAGAACGGAGGAGGGGGACGCTAAAGCTAAAAAGACTACACCGAAGTCTAAAAAAGAGTCCAGACTAAAACAACCGAAGCTGAAAGAAACGCGAACAATTGAATCACCAAAAGTTGAAGTACCAAAAACGGAAACCTCGCAATCAGAGGAAGACGATGTAAGGAAAGAAGAAGCAGACATTGATCAGAAAATCCAGAGTAACGAATTGAAGTCTGAATCTCAAAATGGTGAAATAAGAATGCGTAAATACAGTGAAAACACGGATGCTAGTTTTAGTTCTCCACTGGACAATCCAACTGAGAACTCCGGGAATCAAAGTCCGGGAGTCAATAACAACAATAGTCCAGTGAAATCCAGAATTCCGGTGTTTAGACAGAAGAGTAAACAAAGTTGATAAGTTCTGCTGAATGAATCGCTCAAGTTTCGCTGTGGGTAGATATGGGACTGTCAAACTATGGAGATGTTCGAAGTGGTGGCCTTTTTTTAACAAAGATGCATCATGTGGTAGAATCTTGTGTTATGTGAAAATGCCAGTTAAGAACTTGTTAAGTATTGGTGAGTTTTACGATTGTTTATTGTTAGAAGTAATTTTCTCTGTGACTGATTGGCTGTGAACAAAAATGTATACGAACGATTTGAAAAAAGGACATTTCAGTTTAACTCAGTGTCATGTTGATCTTGAAGTTAGTGTAACGTTACACAGTAGACGTGTTAGAAGTGACTTTTACATGTGTGTAGGAGATTTAAAGTTTCTAATTTCAAAAGGAACGGATTAAACCATGACATTGACATTCAAATGGATAACAAGTGATGTTTGTTTAATATCACCTGACAATACCTTGTGTGATTTATTTATGTGATACCACAGGTTGAAAACTCTCGATAAAAACAACATATCTTGTCATATAAACACGTTATCACCGTGTTTATCATTTGAGATTTATCCTAAATGTCGTGGGGTGAAAGCCAAAGAGTTCTATCTGCAGTGCTTCTTTAGTTAATAGTGCTTGGTATCCTTTTGCATTCACCCCTCAATGTGCATATCCAATATGAAATATAAATGCTGAGTGACAACACCAAGCCAGCACAAGTGTAAAGGTTTTATTGTTGATGTCTCATTACAAGTGCCTAGTGTTTAGGATCTCTTGAAATAGCTGGAAAGGTCGACTATGTTAAACACAGTGTTGTTATACTACTATGTCAAACTTGTCTCAGTTTTCTTAAAAGTGCTAATAACTGTAACTAAACTGTACTAGGTAGTTCAGTTTACCCGTTGTATATCAGTAAGTTGAATTGACTGTTATGTTTAATCTATTTCCATGTATAAAATGGGGTATGCTTTATCATGTATCTTCATGCATTCATAATCACTAATATGTATCACCTTTCAACCATATCTGTATTTACTGAGCACATATTGGGTAACATTTAGTTAACTTACATATACATGTACTTATATATCAACATTTATAATACAGACAGTATGTACTCCTTTATAATTATGATATTTTACTTGTTTCCAAGGTGAAGAAATAATTGCTGTTGTCACTAGTTAGTATAAAATCATATCTATATCTGAGGGAGCTGCCTTGGTTATATCTGATGTATAAACTAATGGTTTTATTAATGCAGAACTGATTTAACTACTAGTTCCTTCTATAAATTAGATACGTCAGTGGTTGTAAATACCTGAGACCCATACTCTATATACGTAACTTGTTGTTCTAGAGGCATTAATTGATACTGATGAGTGTAACTGTTCACTTGGCAACAGTCACAGCATGGACCAGATGCTAGACAGTACACATAGTATGAACATGTACACTAAAACTTACAGAAAGAAAACCAATAATTGAACTCGTTACAGAGACACCTGTAGCTTAGAAAACTAGTTAGGAATTATTTCTTCTTTTCACTATCTTAACACTGCATATTGTTCTCTCTTGAACTTGAAACTACATACACAAATCTAAACATACTGGTTTAAAGACCAGTGAAGGATTTCTGTTGTTTAATGCTGTATGCAAATTTAAATCTTAGTCTAGAATAAGATGTACTTGTGAATCCGTGATGGAGAGAGTTGTACATGTGAATCTGTGACAGAGAGAGTTATACATGTGAATATGTGACAGAGAGAGTTGTACATGTGAATATGTGACAGAGAGAGAGAGAGAGTTGTACATGTGAATATGTGACAGAGAGAGTTGTACATGTGAATCTGTGACAGAGAGAGTTGTACATGTGAATCTGTGACGGAGAGAGTTAAATGTCTTAATTGTTCACATACCTTACATGTATTCTATTCTGAACAATGATATATTTTTGTACAATTATAATGCAGGAAAAGTGCCTTACCTTTGATTAAAATGACGTATAGATCCGTGGGGCATAGGTGTGCTCATTGATAGAGTTATGACTGTACACTGCTGATATTCAATACACTTCTTTTATTTTTAAACATTTTTTGCTGTAGATAATCATTTTAACAAGTATCAGTTGAACAATTGATGAAGACTTGAATGTAAAAAACCCAATTATGTTAGTTCTAGTGAGATAGATTCACTGTCAGACTAGTCTCCCCTTGACTTCGCCTTCAATAAGTATAATAATTGTTTAACTAATGTGTGCAATGGTACTTGTATACGAACATTGACTGGACACTTGTGAATGCATGACACAGACTATTAAATTGTGAAATAGGTGGATTAGATTGTTGTGTTATAACAACCGAGTATAGAACACGTGTCCATTGTATACACGTGGAACACCTATTCTGCAATGCGTTGGTCCATGTCATTTATATGGGAGTGTCTGGTCAATGTTCGTATATAATTCTTGTAACAACAACGCATGTGCTTTTGTTTCATTAAATAAAAAAACACATTACTCACTAGTTAAAACAAATGCATGTGTCACCTAACAAAAATGACATTTCCCCATACATTCCAGTTATTATTTTCCCAGTGGATAGTTCTTACAGTTTCATAGGATTTGTCTAACCATATCCGTTTTCCTTCTTTACATCAGTGTGTGTGTGTGTGTGTGTGTGTGTGTGTATGATAATATCGACAATCTTTTTTACTTTATTCTATACATTGTATAATTGAAAATTGTTACTAAGTTGTGTAGAACTCTTTATGATCTGCTGAATATTACGCTGACAGTTAACACCCATCTAATTATATCCTATTTTTTTCTGCACATAATAAGAGTAAGGAGTAATTAAAATGGTATGACACAAGTTATTATTTTTTTTGGACACAAACTTTTAAGCATGGGTGTTTCAGAGCTGTCAATGTTAAAGGCATAATCAAGAGGAACTGATCTGTGTATTGTTTTTATACCAACATTTGTAAACATGTCTGGCCACATCAGCAATATACCTAGAGTAGACTATATTTTTGTTTGAAACTAAAAACTGCCATGTTTGTATGTTAATGTTTCTATGACTTGAAGGGGTGAAGTTTTAAGGGTTCGATCTGCTTCTTTATTTAGTAGCACTTATAACTGTTTTGCTTTTATCTCTCTACCTATAGCCCTTAACGTTTAGATCTCTACATCGTATTTTGGTAGTCGATTAGAACCAGTATATTTTTGTATTCAACTTACATCAATTAGAATTAGGCCAATTTGCAAATGGAGAAAATAATGTCAAGAACTACAGGCACGAGTTGTCCAACAATGTCCTGTATGCTTGGGTTAAGTTCTTCGGTTTGCTGGCTTACGGGTAATATCCATGTAAACAATTAACGACTATGCAAACATGGAAAAAGTACCATAGTTAACACATCATCTCGTGCTTCTGTACTGTTAGTATTTATATACATGTACACACATTGCATTATATTCATAACTGCGTGACAAAAAGTGTGCACGTTAACTCTTCCTCGTAGATTTGCTAAGCATTTAGCCATGTACGGTTTCTACTTAAACTACGCTTGATTATGTTTAGCGACTCTACGACCAAGAACATTACATGTGTTATAAGTGTATGTACAGCCTTAAGATAATGATGTGCTATGTTCTGACGTTAGACTGTCGTATTGTATCTAATAAGAGTACCGATATGTCGTAAGTGGGAATGTGATTAGGTTAGATATGGTATGCAATGATACATACCGGTTAACTCATCATTTACATGTACATGTGCTCTCATATATCAATAAAAGTGTGCACGTCTTGTTTCATGTTACAATCAGAGAACTCTTCCGTTGCGTTCATTCCATTGAGTTAGTTCGTTTGTTAGCTCGTTGGTCATGTTCAAGGTGCAAATACATTATTTACACAGTCATACCTAATAAATAAATGTCAGTCACAAACTATCCTTTGTTTGTTGGATTTTGAATACTCGTAGTTCTACCTGGACACACGGCCACAACACAAGATTATACTCGCTGAAACAAGTTAATTACGTAAAATGTTGAAATAGAAAAAGAAAGTTCTACGGAATACAATTTCGGCCGACGTAAACGTTCAGTCATTTTTATCACAATCACTCTTCAGTGCAGTGAACTGATTACCAATCGAAGTTACAAGCCGTTCAACATTACTAAGTAGAGCAGAGTTCTAATGATGGGCACATCCGTCCGGAACTATTGAACGCCAATTAAATATTCATTTCTAATGTGTGTATATTCGATCAACAATCAAATGTAAACATTTTAATTAAGAGTCTCAAATCAAGTGTTACTGCATTGGATTACAAAGTTCATTCACCAAATCGAATCTAAAAAGTAAAGTAACATGGACATGTGTTAAATCTCGCGTGTACGATACTGTGAACTCGTACTAGAGGCCTCCTTTTTAACTTCAGTTTTCTGATAGATTTTATTAGGTCTAATTGTAGACACAACACCAGTTTTCCGTCTTAAACCAGAGCATGTGCCAAAATAACGTACCCTTGGTACAGACAATACAACCAGCCCCACAAGTCTTGAAAGCATGTACACAACATATCAAGTAGATGAATCTCGTACACAAGGATGACTGCTAACTACCTATATATGCTACCAACTACACATTAAACGATTTGTTATGTTTGAGCAGATTCTCTAATAACCGTTTTCTGACCCTGTAACTCATCGATACCAGACGTACTAGATTTACTTTGCATGACTTATACTTCAAAATCGATCAACAACAAGCTTACGGCTAGGAGGTCCTATGGTATAAAAGGTTAGTCGGTATATAACTCCCTGAGTGTATAACACAAGTCTATAGTTATACCTGTACCATATGTACCTGTTCATAAGATATGCTAATTGAAGTCTACCTGTAATTAAAAGGTGGTATACAAGTAGTTTTATTTGTAAATAATCTAGAAGGAACTGACTAGTAAAGTACAGGAACGGCTCGAATGTTTTGAGCAAATGAATAAATGTGTGACGGTGACCAAACTGAATTAAACATTTTCTGTTGGTATCTACATTTAATGCAGACTTTCAATCAATGTCGTTAATTAGCAATTCATTGAAGTGATCGCTTTGATTATTGATTAGCTAACACAGGACGAGGAACTTAAACCTGCGACCTTACATGGGCATTTAAGTTGGTCACTTGACCTTTTATATACCTGTAAATGTAACAATTGTAAACGGTAAATATGATTTCATTGCGAAACATAACTTTTCATGAGCTTGAACCTTAAATTTGCTTTATTTGTCATTTAACAGCATAGCTTTCAAACTAAACACAAATTGGTTTGCATACCATGCATCTATTTACAACCATACGTACATGTACTTCCTGAACATGTTTGTAAATCATTGAGATAGATCGACTTTGACATAAATGTAGAAAGCAGTTAATATTCAGTTTATACTTCACACATACGCATCGTACTTATACACCGTACATTATAAACATTCACGCTAACATTACGTATGTACTCTTTCTTCCAAGCTGTTAACACCATAGTTTGTAATATAAGAGTATCTATATTCACATATCAATGTAAGCAGGGTTGTGACAAAGCATGGCGTACAAAATCGATGACTAAACAGGAAAACACTCACACAAATTTCAATTCCAGATATAAATCTATCGATTGCCCCTATTTCTAAAAAACTAAAACTGTTAACCCAAAGCTTATTAGTGCATTGTTAGTTCTGTTTCGATAATGCAAGAATGTGTATTGACACAAAGATGCCTACATACAAACACAGCAAACATCCTATCTTAATAAAACTTGACTGCAACGTCTACAATCTATAACAGTGTGTAAAGTTGGACGGTACTTTTGTAGGAGCCATCACTTGTAACCAGGAATCGGTCACAGTAAGGGTCAAACGCTATAGCTCGTGGGTGGGGAAGTCCATCAATCAGTAGACGAATTCTCTGACCGTCACGTGACATTTGGTGTATGTCACATGACCCGTTTCCACAAACGTAAGCACATCCATGATTGTCGGCCGCGAGCCCAACTGGTAACTTCAGGTAAGGGTGATTGTGCTTGAATCTAAAATCACCTTGCATGGTCATACCAATGACAGTATTGTTACATTCATCCGAGACATACACGTCAGCATTAAATGGATTTGTCGCAATGTAACCAGGTCGAGAAATCAAGTGACGACCGTTGTCGCCCACAGAGATATTTCTAAGCTCCTTTCCCGACAGAGACACAACCTTAACCACTGCTTTACCATCCCCGGGTGTGTCACAAGCAATGACCAGTTCTTTTGAATAATAAGAATATGCAATACCGTAGCATTTTCCTGATGTTGCAAACTGGTCAATTGGAGTAATGCAGTCGTTGACACCAGAAACTATCATAACTTTCTTCTCTACCGGAAGCGTAACCGCTGCCATACCACCTGGGATACTTGTGATGTCCCATGGACCGGAACTTAACTCAAACTCGGAAAGAATGTCGCCGTCTGGAGTGAATAGCTTGAGCTTTTCGTTGGCGTTGTCTACAAGAAGTAGCCGGTCGTCGGGTAAAAATGTTCCACCAGTAAGTTCAGCACATCTTTCGTCCATAGCAGAAGTTGCGTCAAACGTTTCATTCAGTTTGGCGTGTCTCTTAACAAAGGGCGAAACGATGGTTGGCGTTTTGTTCACTTTTACTGAACCAATCTCGTCAAGGGCTAACAAAACATGTTCTATTTCGTAGTTTACAGAAAATTCGTAATCCATGTCAAACAGGTTTTGAGATTCTTTTTCCAGGACAGTTTCGTACTTGTGCATTTCCTTTTCCATTTTATGTGCCACTACAAAGAGTTCATTATCCGTGCCATATTCAATAGCAGCTTGCAGGATTCCACGTGAACTATCAACCGCTTTCTGGAGTAGATGACAACGTCCTATCTGATCATCAAGTTCGTCAATGGCTTGCTGATGTGTGGCACTAAAGTCATCTTGAAACATTCTATCCAGCTCGTCTAAGACCTTAAGAAGCTCCTCGCGAATTTGCTGAACTTTAGAATGGACACCATCTTTTGTAGAAGCCAGTTTGTCAATGGTTCGTTTCCGGTCTAAAACAATGCACTCTGTCTCCTCTGTGCACTCCTTGAGTTTGTCTAAGAGTTTAAATGCTTCTGACGAGTTTCTTATTTCACCAGCGACTGATTCAATCGTAATGACATTTTCACATTCTTTGTGCTCTTCTGTACAACACGTAGAGCACGCCAGTTTATTATGGTCCACGCAATACATGTCAATATCATTTCCAAGGTGAGAATAGCATTGGGAGATTTCTTCATGATGTACGAGCCCTTTCTGATTCTTTAGCTCTGAGATTTTTACAACACAGTGAGTATCAGTTGCCTTCAAAACTCTGTGGTGACTTGAACAAGAATTACATAGAGCTTCACAGCATTCCAAACACCAATGCTCTGCCGGCTTTGGATCGTTGATCTTTTCACACGGTGTACAGACACGATTATCTCTAGGTATGGACTCGTACCCCATAATACTTAAAATTAGGTGATTGATGGGAAATAACGAAGTCCATTGTTCTGGAAGTGTTCGTTTCACCTGTTCGTCTGTAAGCTGTACATGAGTCCGGCACACTGGACAGGGAAACCCATCACCAGTCCATACGTATGGTTTGTTGTCAAATATAGAAGCCGGAAGTTTGTCTAGTTTTGAGCATATGTCCGAAATATTTACGATGTAGCGTTCCAAACACGATTCACAGAATGTATGAAGACATGGTAGATACTTCGGCTTCTTGTATGTCTCTTGACAAATCGGACATGTTACCATGGAAACCTTCGACGCCATGACCACAGCAGATTGCTGACAAATTCTGACGATTTTCGAATTAACTGCAGACGACACTGGATAATGTTTCACTATAAGCTGAGAATTACCGCACCATAACTCTTTCTTATAGACTAATATTTAGGATTATTCCGAATAAATATTTTGCAATGTGATTAAATACGTTTCGCTTACAGAGCGTTTTGTAAGTAATCCAAAGTGATTTAGCACATTGAATGGTATTATCGCGGTGAGTTCTCACATTTCAAGTTAGATCAATTTGTATCAATATAGAACTATACACAACGGTAGACATGCCTGGCGTACAAAGTAGAATAAGCTTTTCTTTTTGACTTTCATACCGAATCACTTTATCTGATATACACCACGTGACGGACCGTTAACTTACAATGAGCGCTATTTATACTGGGTATATACATGAATGTAAGTATTGATTTAAAGTGCCAATAGAAAGGGCGTTTAAAATTATCTGTTTAAGCAAATAGCATGTCAACTACCAGGGTAAAATCCTTTACGCGCGAGATTTCGAGCGGTTGTGCAATACCTAGAGGAAATGAAAAGCCTTTAAATCTATGAGATATGCATATCAAAGAAAGGTAGATCGCTCGTCACGTATTGTAGTTATATCACGATAAAAAATAATTCGCGCCTAAAATGGTCGGTTTGACGTCGTTTTAGGCGTGCTCAAACGAGCCGTCAAAGGTGTGCGAACAAGGCGATTCTCGCGCTCACGCGCTGTTTTTATTAATGCTCATTCCAGGCCAATTTAATAACAAAGCATCAGTACGAAAGACCCTTGTAAATAAACCGCCTATTTATAGTTTATTTCCATTCATACATGACTAACAACGAATTAAATCAAGTTCTGCTATTAATGTGACGGATTGCCGGTTTACTCGTGACACCTGTTTTGACGCTCACCTATTTCGACCTCTTTTTTCGTTTATATCACGTAATGCTATGCGCACGCTCCGATGACGTCACTGCATGCTTTTTTGTTTGTAAATAACATTGTTTTACACTGTCAAGAAAAACCAAATGTAAAGTAAGAGACTCAAAGGTAAAAAATAATCGATTTTGCCAATGCATTGCAGTTTGGAGTAATTTTCTTAGGTTCAAAATTACCCACTACATCGAAGCATTCTCCCCTATATAAAAGAAAATGACAAAAACGTTTGGTGACGTAAGTGTCATGTGACTAAATGTTCTCAAAATGATAAAATTCCACTGTGTTGTATAGTACACGTAGTATATTTTAAACAATTTTAAAATTAAATGACCTCATACTGAATTTGCCTTGTTTAATTTTAGTTATGAACTGCTGATAATCTTTGGCCTTTCTTGTACAATACAAAGTACACCCTGTGAACACTGGGATACAGTGAAAAAATCGTTTTCTTCAACAGCCAATGAAAGGCGTCGAAACTGGTGTCTGTCAAAATAAATAATGGCGG
>ENA-OREC01000104-OREC01000104.1-marine-metagenome-genome-assembly--contig:-NODE-104-length-21997-cov-14.373951_pt1 | contig 21997 bp, 10 predicted proteins | sample MGYA00248626_ERZ508543 | MGnify/ENA primary metagenome ERZ508543 (study PRJEB26211, sample SAMN05518279) | marine metagenome | isolation source: Puget Sound, Washington, USA | host: Bankia setacea...
TCAATCATTTTATATCACAACAGTACACAACCAACCAATCAGTTTAGAGCTCTTTCTCTCTCTCTCCCTCTCTCTCTCCCTCTCTCTCTATCTCTATCTATGTGTGTCTCTATGTCTCTCTCTTTCTCTCTCTCTCGCTATGTGTGTCTCTATGTCTCTCTCTTTCTCTCTGTCTCTCTCTCTTTCTCTCTCTCTATGTGTGTCTCTATGTCTCTGTCTTTCTCTCTCTCTGTGTGTCTCTTTGTCTCTCTAAGACTCTTTCTATCTGTCTCTCTGTTTCTCGCTATATTGCTCTCTCTTTCTCTGTCTTTCTCTCTGTGTGTCTCTTTGTCTCTCTGTCTTTCTATCTGTCTCTCTGTTTCTCGCTATATTGCTCTTTTTTTCTCTGTCTTTCTCAATGTGTGTCTGTTTGTCTGTCTCTCTCTATGTGTGTCTCTCAACAAATGACTATTTCAATTGAGTAGAACCAGTTATATAACCCAGATGTGCTATTTTCAATAAATGACATATAAATACATGATACAATGAACTGAGATACAATGTACTGACCAAATGTACATGTATAAGACTTAGTAAGTAAGACTGTGACGCATCCAGTGAACGTGTGTGAAACTGTTGAAAACGAGAGCACAACTGGGTGAAAGGATATTGTTGGGTGAAAGCAAAAGGGTTTTATATTGAATAATAAAGCAGATTCATGTAGAACCTTTTCGCATTCACCCCTAAAATGATACATACACAAACTTGTAGGTATCTAAAAAAGGTGAAAGGAAACTGGTTGATACTATAACAATATATGTGAGCAGAAAGTGCAAAAGGGTTCTCGCTGCTTCTTTATTTAGTGGCACTTACAACCCTTTCGCTTTCACTCCTCGAAATACACTTATGCATACACCGCACAAAGCTTAATCAACTATTATATCCATAAGATGTTTTCACAAACAATACAATAGTAACACTTACAAAAAACTATATACATTTGTAAACCAAAAGAAAGTACAACTGGGGAGTATATTTGAACCAATTACGTTGTACTATTTTTATCTTTTCTACACTTGTTTCATTCATCATACAAATTACAATCTTACATTCCAAACCCTTTTACATCACAGTTGAAGAGTGTAGTCACGATTTCTAGTACATTCATATTTGTTACTTGGACCAAAACATCTTTTTACTTTTGTACTTTTTTGGGCATTATTGGAAACACCTGAAACATGATGTACTGCTATCAAGTATCCTAGTACATGTAACCCAACTAATTGTACCTAAATATGATATCCTGTTCTACCATTGGTCAGTGTATCAAACTTTGGTGAGATATTAGATCTAGGACACTAATCAAACGGCTCCCACGATATTATCCTACAATAAGACCTTGTTTCAAATGTTTTGCCTGAAGTCCAGACCCCTCAAAGGGCTTCAACTTTATGGATAACTTGATCTGTAAATGTGCTAAGTGATATTTCTCGCAACAATTCACTTACTACTATATTACCACCTAGATAATACCAAGACTGTCAATTTGCCAACAAACTTTGATTCAGCACTTGTAATATGCATACACATGTATTATTTTGGACATTTTCATTATACCAACCGGCCATCCAGGGCCAACTTTTTGTTACAAGTACAGCTCAAAGGTTAATCAGTACATTTGACCTCAATCATCGACGGCTCATTTGATATTGTTTGGTTAATGCACTTCAAATATTTGCTTTTAATGTTTGATGCATTTGCTAGAACCATGATACACATCCTCTAGAACCTTGTTACTCGTATAATCTGCACAAGATCAATTGACCAGTACTTACCACTTGACCTCACATGTCCAGAGCGATGTTTTGGCAGTGTGATGTATAGGCCAGAATGACCACTACCTGTCACCATACAGTATTATTAACACTTGTCCAAGCTGTCAAGAACTGTCCACAATGATAGCTAGCTATATCGTCATTAATAGTACCGGTGATTGAAAGGTAACGGTTGCTCTCTCTAGCCAAGCATACAGCAATTATTAACCAAGTCCCCATACCTCATATACATTCTATCATGGTCTAATAAAAAGACAGCTAGATGGTGCAATAAATACTAATGCACCATCATACTTTCTATACAATAAATCATCATCATATGGATAATCAAGCACCTCACAATTAGTACCCACGATGGTTGTCTCATAAATAAGTATATATAAGTGAACACTCACCGAGCATTGCATACAATTAGAGAGGTTGGCGTATTCAATTAATCCTCTATAATTGGTTAATCAACTGGTTTTATAAGCAATTTTTCAATAAATGTACATTTTACAAGGCATGTTACTAATTGTAAAGACAATGCTAGCCTATCTTTAACTGAAGTTGGCCATAAATAGAATAAAATACAGGTTACCAATTTCTTCCAAAAGAAGTACATGTATATAAGTCAATAGAAGAACAGGTTACCAATTTCTTCCAAAAGAAGTATATATTATAATGTTCAATTTTACTTTCCTATATTCAGTCTATACCAAATGAAAATGTTTACTGCTTTTATATTGTTATTTTTATCAGTGAAGCACTTCAAAGTGTACACTTATATAGTATCAAGGGCTTATATACTCACCAACAACAGATATAAAATGAGTATTTGTTTGTTGATTGTCTGGTTACAAAGAGCTAATTCTCTAAGCCAGTTGACTTGATACCTTTAGGTTAAACTTTTAAATAAAGAGAGCTTCTGAAATAAGTGTCGAACTAGCTGTTAGAGTTAACAGTTTTCTCAATATATGTGTTTATTCATGCATTGGTTTAACTACAGTATCAAACTTGTAACTATTAAACTTGATATCAATTTTACAACCAACAGTAATTTATACCATTTCACAAATTATTCAAATAATATTGTGTATGTTAACATAGCTCCAACTTTAACAAATTATTTTCACATGAACAGAAATAAAAATACGCATACAAATTACATTACAAGAGTTATTCCTGCATGCTTAAGCTATATATATATACAGGTACTGACTTTTCAACATGACACTGGTATATCTTAACGCGACATCACGATAATCTAATCACCGTGGAAACTAGGACCCCCCCTGTAATGTATTAAGGAGGCAATAAATAACGAAATAACAAAAATTAAAATCGAGTTATGAGGTAATTCAGCCCAACTTTAGCTACCCCATACCTGCGTCATACACTTCCCTATAAAGGTTCACCAACGACAAGGTATGCTCATAAAAAACACACTGAACAATTGAACAATATGTGCTAGTGTTTATATACCCACGTAGGATGTCTCTGAGTGCATTTTTACAAAACAAATGCAGTTACGGGTAAAATAAAAAAACAATTAATGTATTATGACAAAACTCATGACTTAACACACTTTGGCATTTACGTTTTTTTTCTTCCAAAACAGTTTACATAAGTACATGTATACATTTGTATAAATTTAACTGAAACTTGAGGCATTTGAATGAGCTTAAGAGAGATATTTTCTTACCTCACGCTAATACAGAACATGTGAACATTGTATTGTTCTTCAAAAATAGGGTGATGTTAAACGATTACATGTACATAAATAAGACACTCTATATTTCTAACTATGAAACCTACTGATTAACCATACAAAATGATATTTATTGTATCTAAAATGTGTTATTTAATATCAACTTGTATGAAATAAGTACAGAGGACGTAATTATATGCAGGATTTGGGCGAGATTTATCAAACGTTTCAGGAAAGATTTTCACAAAATTTTAAATTAAATTGACATTTGAAAACTTAAATGCAAGATTCTTTCCATCAGGTGAATTTTTAGGCGCACACACATACCCACAGTGTGACACTTTTCCACTGTCCTCTTGTATGACGTGTCTCAGGTTACATACGTAATGTGTGTAAAACAAGGAAATGTTCAACTCATGTGATAGTTAGATATCTGAACCAACAGAGTGCCATACGTGTATTCTCTAAAACAACCACCTGTTTGATATGAAGTACAGTACACCTTTTACTTCCACTGAACTACTGACACAACCTCTCTTTACTGAGTTAGCCAACCTTTTTGAAATAACAGTTTAACAAAAGTTCAAGAGACAGGCTAGCAATACTGCTCCTTGAGACTCTTCACATATCATTTAAACAGCCAGAGAACTGTATCCAGACTGACATGTATACAAACTGATATCGAATAAGCTTTTCTGAAATATATGTACACCAAGACACAAATCTACACTGCACTATAATTGACCTGTGTTATTCCGTCTACCAGCGATTTCCCCCTTTATCACTTGTAAACATGTTCTTACAAAAACACACGGAGTTTCTTCTCAAAGCAATTAACACCCATGTAATAATCCTTTCTTTGAAAAAGAGCATAACTTCGCTGCATGTGCTTTTCAAGTTTTTCCTCTTCTTTGGCAACATACAAAGTGTACAAAGCATTCATTTGCAGCAAAAACAGTTAAACCCTAACACATCTAGATCTTTATAGATAGTCTGCAGTTTTTGTGTACATGTGTGACGCAGTTTTCAAAGTTAATCATTTTCCTACACTTCACAATCACATGAGAACCACCGAGCCATTACGTCATATATCGCATTGAGTTAACATATTCTGGGTGTTGTCTATATTGTATATATATGTACTGTATGTGATCCATATTTTACCTGTCTATATCACATAATAAAAACAGAATACTCATAAGTAGGTATATATTGCAGTTAAATCATTTCTAATCACAAAGAGGAACACAAGGACCACCTGTCAGTGTACATACAAAACAATATAAATACTTTACTTATATATATATATACTTTTGTGTAAATAAGGGCAATAACTGAAACAATATGCCAAACTTTTCTTGTCAAACAATAATTATATATTCTCTATACAATATACTGCCAATGTAGTTTAAAAGTATAAATAACACTTACTGATGCAGACCTGTGTAAATAAGGGCAATAACTGAAACGATATTCCTAAATTTTCTTGCAAGGTATAATCACATTGCTACACATAATTATACAGGTTATCATTGTAATGTATAGTATAAGTCGCGTAGAACTTCTCACCTGAGGAAAACCTTTTTTTCAAAACCAGAGCCCAAGATCATAAATTGTTCAGAGAATCATACTAACATGGACTTGAGGAATCAGAAAATCCACAAAGCTACATGTAAACATCATGGGTTCCAGTATACAAGTTTCCAGAGATCTGTATACGAAGCTATACAAAATCTTTCCAGATAAAACCATACCATCAGAATGTTTCATGTATATACAAACCATACAATGTGGGTGTAGAACATATTTACATAATGTAAACAATAATCTATAATTATTTGCAGGTCAAATCGGTAGTATAACCAAAACATAGCCCACTATACATCATTAATATTAATATGAAGAACAGTTTTATTGCGAGGAACAGGTGTGTACACATAAACTATTGGCAGATCACACTATTATATTACACATTTCTCTCTTATCGGCCCAAATCTACTATACCTGCTGAAACTAACTCATTTTGTCTGATTAACAGAAATGCAATCGCTAAAAACGACCTGCTGTGAGAGGAACGACATTCATTCCAAACATCCCTTACAGATTTACCACTTTGTATCTAAGAAAGTAGTTCACAAAGCAACCAACCGTTTTGTTACCAAGGAAATGTACATACAATGCCATTACACATGGAAATCATTCTGATAGCCAAATTATTGTGTTTTTCAGATATGAGACAAAAAAGTTTTTTATACATCTAAGCCAACATTGTACGAGAATAACACGCTCCATAACAATCATGTACAACTGGTATATAAAAGTGTTGTCATAGTACTCTCAGTTTTACCCCTGGGCAATGATCAAATTCAACCTGGTGCTGATTTAACTAGTGGATAAAGTAATAGGCTTTGAACAACTCTCTCTATATATTATACTGTACAAATCAGAATTGTGAACAGACTTGATAAGTTGGACAAATTACAACCATTGTTTGCTCTATTTGGGTTGCATCTTGACACTTGCAATATATAATGACAAATCACTGGTATTGTTATAATATACATTGTCAAGAAGTAATACGCAAATGACAATCATATTAAATACTGTGTTAGTCCAGCAAATTGACAGCTACAGTCGGTTGATTGCTGGTTATACTATCAAGAATTAGCAGGTTGTTTCACCACGCTGATATACTGTGGCTCAAGTTCTATACTGCAAACGTGTCCAACCGAAAGCATTGCAGGGAAAAATTTAAGTCTCGGAATTTTAAAACCATATCTCTCAGATCTTCAGTCACGCAATCTCTGGGATAAAATCAAATCTCAAACTGACAATGCTGCAGTGCAATGACTCAGTAGAGAGCGTTCCTTGAAACCAAAAAAGACATCAAGAATAACGCTTCTAAACAAAGATATTTTTCCTCGTTAGATTTCCAACACGTTGCCGACTGGCCAGGAAAAATCAATAGCCTATGACAAGCAGTAGGTCCTGGCAAAGCTTGATTAAATACTTAAAATACCTCATGGTGCCATACTTTATCCAAAATATATGCACATCTCATTTACTTTTTAACCCTCCTGGGAAAAGTGGCAGACAATATTTCTATTTTAGACTCTGTATTGCCAGCATCTAGGGACGTTCTGGTACAATAAATGGCCAGAATGAACACCACATAATCATGTTGTAGAAGTCTAAAGCAGTACTTTCTACTTGAGCTGATAGACTACAGTGTCAGTCTTTTTCATGTGCTTCTTCCAGACAGTAGAATCATTATGCATGACTGTAAAACAATAGAGGGTAAGGCAACGAATGTTCATCTGGGGAAATCCACAGGCTCTTACAGTTTCCAAGGGTCAATCTGACTTACAAACAAAATGGAAGATGAACATTCTGGAATAAAAAAGCAGACCATTTTAGACTATTGTTTCAGCTTAAGGCGCTATTCATTTTTTTCTACAAAATCTTTGCGATTAAGTCTGCCTCAGTACGGCGTCTATAGCATATGGTTAAACCCCATTCACCGGTCTTTACCCCATTCACCGGTCTATAGTATACCCCATTCACCGGTCTTAACTGTCATGCACCAGTCACCGGTCTTTACCCCATTCACCGGTCTTTACTGTCATGCACAAATCATTCCACATGGATTAATTCAATCACTATTTTCCTCGTGAAATAAATGTGCAGAGTTCTAACACTACTTTGTTTACGTAAATTACATTCCCTTTAAAACTTTATCTTTGGAGAAAAAGTTTTAAAAGTAAGAAATCGCAAAGTCAGCAGTTCTAATTCACAGCAGACGACAAAAACCCTCAATGAGTTCATTTTACCAACAAGAGTTCAAATATAAGGAAATACTATGAAACAGTCTTCGAATTTGGCAAGCCATTTGGTTTATAGCAGCCAGGAGAGAAAAGAAAATATGCACAATTATGTACCCTTACAGTAGTTTTAGAGGGTGCAGCTTACAGAGAAAGTTTTAAAATATGAGGAAATAGTATGGTGTACATAAAAATGCACAAACACAGTCAGTCACGTTTCTTCAAAGGATTTTCCAGCATTCATCATGCATAAACAGGGCCACTAAACCAAAACTTCTGATGTTTACAGAAACTGATATATTGTACGTCAACACTGATTCATAAAATAAACAAACATGGAACACAAATCATGATCATATTTTTTTTAGAACAACCTGTTATATACCCACTTTGCACTGTTTGTTGCAGTTTGTCACATTGAACAACACAGTTATACTCAATACTAATAGTTCAAGCTGGAATACGTAAAGTGACTATATATGCATGTGTGATAGAATGTTAACCACAAACAGACTCAAACAAATGAATCGGGGTATTTTAAACAGAATGGATCCTTTTCAGGGCACAAATAATCCAAGTGTCCTATCGCCCTGACAATTGGAACTACCAGTAGGGATGCAGGACGAGTAGAGATTTAGAAACTTGCAATGTATTTTTCTTGTTTTAACCGTACAATAAGATAAGCTGCAGACTTGTAGATATTTCGATAATTGTTTTCTTTCTGATCTTCGTGATGGGATTGTAAACTCAAAGGACTGACACACGCATTCAACCTTTTACCTCGAGCTACATACAGCCACACCTCCCTGAATTGTGACCTTTTCCTCGCATTTTTACGTGATATAAAAACTGCATTCAAGCACCGGTAATTAGGTCAAAGCCACAGTCACGATTATGCACATTTGTTTTAATTCATGGTCAATCGATTACTAATAACTCACTCATACACTCCCCTTCCTCTATCTACATTATCTTCAAGGTAACAAAAATCACATCATTCACAAACTAGGGCGGTCATGTGCAACACCTTCTTTCATTTGTAACACTTGATGAATGCAAACATCTAATAACCTAGTAATAACTGTATCTTCTTAAATAAAACATTCATCATTACCACCTTTCATTAACTTGTCAATTAGGTTTCAAATGCAGGAGGCCTGATATACGATCGTGCTGCAACTGTCATGCATTAGTCACATATAAAAACCCATCTCTCGACAAAAAAATACTGAAAGGTGAATAAAAAAAGGTACATAACAATGTATGAGTACTTCTCCAAGTCTATATAAGCCATTTACATGTACGGTGATGTACCTATAATGATAATCTGTAAATGTATATTTATTAACATCTGCCTGGTGTACTTTTTTCGGACAAAGTTGTGTCTATCCTGATAATTGATAAAGGTAAAAGGTTCAATGCGATGCTAAAAGCTACTGTATGAGTCACTGAGAAGAAGATTAACAGTTGATTTCTTGTTACAGAAAGTCCTAAATATCCAAACTAGAGGAGTGTGTGTTTTCTTATCTTAGCAATGAAAGTAAAAGTTGATGGTTCCTGGATTCTAAAGGTACATATATTAATCAGTGTAGATGTAGAGATGAAATTGAACTTAAATATTATACTGTCTAAACAAGAAATGGATTCAAAATAGTTTAGGTCTAGTCAGATTGAAGTCCATGCCAATGGTAGATACTATATTGTATGCACACAACAGTGGCAGTGCAGCACTCAAAGCAAACTTTCAGAAGACGTACCCAAATGATGGCTTTGTATTCTTTGTCAAATTGTATTCATGATTACAAGCAGGCTGTTCCAAAGAATAGATCATTTAATCAAATATAAGTAATCTGACCTTGATCTTTAGTTGGCCCCTAAAAGACAATGGTACTATCAAATGATGTACTTTCATTCTTTGACAGATGTGTTTATTAATATTCACAAGTTGACTTCTTAAGGAAGATATCTTTTTCAGTTAGATGTACAAGAACCCTGACCTTGACATTCAGTTGACCCTTAAAAGCACAATAAATATTGATATCAGTAGATGTAGCTTCCTCACAGCTGATTGTTTGGTTTTCTTTCCTTTCATGACCTGAAACCGTAAATCTTGAAGGTTAATCATTGGATGTCATATTGGGTTAGAACAAAAACATGTCAGGGGTTTTGGAGACTCCTTACATACCGCCCCTGGACTCCTATGTTTTGCCAAAGGACTCCTTACTCTTTGTGGAAAAAATCTTAAATTTTCTCCAAAAATGCCAAGAAGTACATTCACGTTTGAACCCTGTTAAGAGCTGTGCATATATCTTAAGTTTGAATGTAGTTGTACCCATAATAATATATCCCAAAGAGACACACAATCTTCACCAAAAGGTTTCAGTACAATATTCGTTTTTTGAAGTAGTTGTCTGTTCTGGGTATAAAATATCATGACAACAATACCAACTATAGAGTAAAGTAAACTACCCCACACTCATACCACATTACAAGGACATTGCAATCATTAAAGTAAACCACACCGACTTGTAATATACTTGACAATCTAGGACTAAGATATTGCAGATTATCTTCACATCAGGTTACATGGGTGTGTCGTCACAGATTTTTTTACACATATGGAGAAGGGCCTTTTTGGAAATATATTTAATGCACAAAAACAACAAGAAAATGGAAACTCAAACTGCATGTAAAAGCCCAATTAGGAGAAAACTGCATGAAATCGTCAGTTTTTTTCAAGCGGTAGCCACCTGTAAATGGCTATAGTTACATAGAGAGAAGAAATCCTGGTCTAGTATGAGTAAATTATTACTACTAATGTTTTGTTATGAAATTTACCAGTAATTAAGTATTTATAACTCAATTTACAATGTTCAACATGATGTATTTGAAAGCGTGATATTAGAAGTGCATCTATGCATGGTATTGAGAGTTTTTATTACAGCAAGGTTTGGCTATGAAGTACAGTCTACAGATGATTTTGTATTTTGGTTTATTTTGAGCAACTCCACCTTTAAGGGCTATTTCCATACTCAGGACAGAGTAACAATTGGGGACATGGGATAATTAGCTATAAACAAAGAAATTCTAAGCTCACTGCTATTACTAGGTTCAACATAAGTGATATCATGAACTATGTTATGTAATACAGAATGACCTACCTTACCTTACCATGATTATCTATAAAAGCTGACCATTTGGCTAACTGCATAATTAATAAGCATGTCAAATCATATAGTCAGTGATTTAATACAACAATAAAACATGTCATTCTTCATTACACAATACAAAAAAGTCATTCTATGTGATTATAAAACGTGTCAAAAATCATTTACACGTCTGTATATTATAACATAAATATGTGCTTTTAGATATAACCTGACTTTGTGTTGATAATTTGCTTGAACAGATATGGATTCATGAGCCCCTAACTGAACCACTCTTTGTAGAAATAACGTAACATTGTATTGTGAACACAGTGATGCAAACATAATGGGGGAAAAGGACATTAATCTCAAGATTGAATTTAAGAATGAATGCATGATTATTAAATTGGGATACCAGTTTTTTATTACTTATATTTTTTGGAAGTTTGTTTAATACATTTAACACATCAGTGGTAGTTAAGTAATTTCTCTGTTTCTAACGAGTTTGTCAAGTTGTGTATAAAAGTTAACAAACCAGAATTTGTGTAGATCAGAATTATTTAGACTAATATTAAGATGTCCAGATGATGCAATACCATACAGTCTCCTTTACAACACCAATTTAATCTCTGGAAAATAATTACCAGCAATTCACACATCAGAAATAGAAGGCAAACATGTTCATCATTAATGTTGCTTGATGTCTTTGTCAGTATCAGGGAACTGGCAATGATAAATGGTGTATACTTATAGACATCTAATTACTTAGTTATAAATATAATACATAAATGACCAAATAGAGGCCAAGCAATCTCATCAGTTTAACAATAAATATAAATTCTGATAAGAAAATGCATACATTTGGAAAACCATTACAAATCATTGATAATGCTTGCAGGTTTTGTTGGACATAAAAGGTCAAAGTGATCATTTTCCCATCAATATTTTAAATAAAAATTAGAACAATTAGAATTGGAAATCAATAAAGCATGGTCATGAATGCATTCAGATATCTATTTTTAGCCTCAGCTACAGTACATACACATGAGATAAATACATTAATGTGACGGTGATCCCATACATTTTAGCAAGTTTTTTTAATAGTGTTTAACAAACTCATGGTTTAACATGAACAAAATATATAGGACCAAAAGACATGGATGTGGTCTGGTCTAGTAATGTGGACAACAGATTACATTTAAAATGATGATGTTAATCACATTTATTCACAAATTCTGTTTTGACAAAGGTGCGCATGACATATATTTGTCTTTCCAATATCTTTAAGTTGTGTCATGTGGAAATCAGATCTAGTGCATACATTAAGTCCTATCAGACAATTGGTTTAGTGTCTAAAAAAGTTTATATTGTTGCCTGTAACTTAAAAAGAGTAGTTTTTTGTTTGTCATATCAGTACTCCAATTTCCAAACGATAGCCCAATCAACATTTTAGTTTTGTTTCAATTAAACATCCTGTCAAAAGATATTAGTTACAAATACTCTAAGTTGAACACAATGAAGCGAAAATATATCAGTATAAACTACCGGGGTAACACTTAAATATGTAGAGCGTGTTGATGTTGGTAGCAGATGTCAAAGAACTTAGTAGTTGCTCCTTTTGCATATTTCTCTTTTCAAGACTTAATAACTTTAAATAAGAACATTTAAACTATACAAAGTGTGTAGCAGTTTAGGCTATGTCACCTTAAAATGGTATTTCAATGCCTGCTACTTTACGTCTAGTATGTGTCTCATCTTGAAAGAAACACTACTAAAGTTGAACAAAATCAGCTTTAACTTTTCAACACTGTGCTGCTGGCTTAATGGTGACAACAAGTAAACTTTAAACATGTGAATATCTGAGACAATGCATGTCCCTTTACTAGTTAAGTAAAAATAGGAGTTTTATCATTTTCTCATTTAAAATCTAAGAGTTGTAATATTTGTATCCGTTGTAGCTTGTGTGGGGTTATCATCGGAGCTAGTTCATCTCCTTCCTCTATAAAAAGTCAATAATTTAAGTCATAAGAGTAGTTAAGGAATCTTGAATACACATGTACATTCCTCAGTGGAAATCAGTGACAACGCCTTTTGGTTATAAGAATTCACTGATCATTAGAACTCTGCATCCCATTGAACAGAACTTTCTTAAAAGTTTAAATTAGATTCATCCACCCATTTTGCTTAGATTGTTACATAATTCTGGCTATGCTGCATAATGTAACCGATCCGATTTGATACCCCTGTGTACTGATACAATTTAGAAGTTGCATTTGTTTATCTTTGAAACAGTTAGTGTTGATATAAGTTCAATTGAGTTTTGCAGCACTTCATATGTGACACAGTTGGGTTAGTTATACACTTTTGAACTGTTCTGCTATATGTAGGTGTTTGAGTAGAAATGAAGAACCTGGCATTTGCCACACAAGAAAATTAAAACAAAAGGAAGGTTTTCTATGAAGAACTAGCGATACACATTAGTAATAACTCTGTGGCATGCCTTTAATGAAATAGTGTGCACAATCGAAATCTAATTTTTCATACGGGTATTTGAATAATTTCATACAACAGCTGGTGGTCACTCAACACCACAACGGCCAGCTGATCGCTGTAACGGCAGCAGCTAGCGAGCTATATCGTCTATCTGTTGAGCCAATCACATTTTGTCGCAAAAATATTGGCCACTTCTACAATTAATCGCAAACTCAAATTAACAATGTACATGCTAGCTTGATAAAATAACACTGGTACATTACCTTTCTGCAGTTACATTGTTCAGAGAACCGATAAGTCCGCCTGAAGTATGCACTTTAGATAACACCTTTCCAGTAATGTAACTTTGTTGTGTTTTGCTACTTCCGACTTCTGTACCAGTTTTGCGCATGCGCACTCATCCGCCCACGCATTGAGGCTACTGTTAATACCAATCTACAGTGCAATCACGATCAGTATGTAGTCAGTCCACCATTTGTATCAATGCACGTCTATCGCGATTCTTAACTACCTTATATTCTTGTTAAAAGGACAATCAGTGAACGCTTTAACTGTATTGCAACTATAGGAGTTGCTGCTCTTTGTGAAGATAAGTTATTCTAGTATATTTTAAACTCCGCAAACCCTGAATTACGGCATGTATTTTTGTTTTATCAAAAAATTAAGCCATATCTTGGTTAAATAAAGTTAATTTGACATCAATATCATAAAAAAACTTACGAAGCTATGTCACATTTTGTAACCATAACGTAAATCCATATTCTAAAACGGTCCCGTGATTGTCTTCTATACACAAAGAAGGAAACTAATTGTGGTTTATTCATTGCTAATGCATGGCTGCACTATTTTTACCTTACCTATTTTTCTTAACGAAAATACTGTCAGAACCGAAGGTATATCCAAATCACTCTATATTTTATAATGAGTTCTATATCTCTTGTTAGACATTGTTTTGTTTTTTATTAAAACATGACATAAATAGTTTAGTCAATGTGAAACAGAAACAAACATAACATGAGTGTGATCCAATTTTAAAGTGTGAATACGATTTTAGTATTTCGGACGTTTCTGACCGAGAAGTGCTACATTAATTGTTGACGCTGGTTCTGTAGTTTACAATTAGAACTTGCAAGGCCGAATTATATGAATCGAAACATTGAGACATTTAAAAGGTGTTTATAATGATACAAAAACACTAGTAAACGTTATGCATCGCAAAATCGTCTTTGTAAAAGTTGAATCGAGCGCCATTGAAATATCTGAAACAAGGGTACATATGTTCTATTTCTTAAATGGAACGTCACCGTCGTCAACGTCGTGAACATATAGATGGAAAAAAGAGTTGATGACGTTGTGTATAATATGATACCAAACTACACGTGGTAGCGTCCCGGACGTCCGTGATTGGCCCGGAAATCGTTTCTCTGTCCCGGTGTTCCGGCAGGAAGTATGTTTACCAAGGTAAGTCAGCTATTGGCCTGTCTGGGACGTTTGTGGTAAAACACAGGACATGTTGACTCTAATCCGTCAATTGGTAAGTGCGTCGTCAAGGTAATCGCCAATCACCCGATAGTTGATTTACATGTATTGTTCTGATAAGCTGGTATGTGTTGCTGACAATGTACATTTAAATATTTCAAAGAAGTACATGTACGTAACATTAATCCGGCGGTTATTGGACGATATATAAGCGTTCGTCAGTAGTATATATCAACAGCGTTTGTCGTTTTTCGCGGAATTTTGTGACGCGCGTGTGTAGAATATTAAACTTAAAAATTAACATGGTATACATGTACTACTACCACTGTATTATTTCTTCTTTGAACGTGGTTTTTAGAGAGAACTATCAAAATAGTTTCAAAATCAGTTTCGCATCACGATGGAATACTGTTTCTTCAACCACGTGCGTTTTTAGCGGGAAAGAACATGAACATGAAGAACATTACAAACGAGTTTCAGCATAGTAAGCGTAGCTAAATGTAGTTAACTTGTACGTATGCGATAGATGTTTTAAAGAAACTGCAGAAACATCTCCCCAGGTCAAGTAAATGGTCGTCAAATAGTTACAGTTTCCCGACGTTTAGAACGCATAGAATGTACCAAAGTCGTTCCCAATTAAACAAAATTCGGGGGATTCCCCGGACCCCTAGGGCTCGGTGGCATAACGTCGACTGTCCCAGAAAAGACACCAGCAATTATCACATATAATGTATTAATGATAAATTAATCAACGAAACAAATCAGCTTACTTGTTAATTAAATATAATTTAGTTAAAATGTAAAGATACTTTAGTAATTATTTCCTTTCTTATGGCCATCGTCATCTCCGCCATCCTACACACCTTTGACCTATATCTAACTCACTCGTCAGTCACATTCTCTATTCCAGTTTTCTCTCATCCTTTTCTCAAGACCTTCCTCCTCCTCATCCTCCTCCTCATTCCAACCATCTCTCTGCTCCTCACACACCTCTGTGTGTCCTACCTCCGCCTCCTTGCCGATGCCAAACACAGCGAATTAACATTGTGAAGAATTTAAAACAAATGCATAATGATCCAGATTCTAGATCTACATATATGTTAATTAAATCAAATGTACAATTCTTATAACTAAGATTTTGATTATATACATTTCTTTTTACATATTAGTTTATTATCATAGGAAAAACGATTTAACACACTGTATTTTGTTACAAATGTATACATTCTCAAGTAGAAAAATGTATGCAAATTATGGGATTCGAACTCCGTACGTCTAACTCTACGTAACAAATCAGCTTCTCTTTAACCTCTAGGCTACCCGACCTTTCATAAATGTCTGAGAAAAAACAGCATGTAACCTAAAGTCAAGGGAGACTACAGTGATTTCTAAGGGGAAGCAACTGGTTGTGAATGACGCCTATATAGCATGACAGTTCCCGTCGATCTATATGTGTTTATTCTGTTCATGATAACTTGTATTCTATTATTTTACACTTTTTTATTGTCACCATTGGTCTAATAAATAAATTCCCGATACAAGATCATACCTGACATCATATGTTGGTACAAAATCTCCGTTACATCTCTGTAACAGAGATTTCCATATTTTCAAACTGATATAACATCTCAACAGTGCATTCAACCGACCATTTAAGCCTACCAACAGTTTGGGTAATTCTTCATCCATCTTAAAGACATTGAAGAATCATGAACCGTGAACAAATCATATACAAGATATAAAAGCATATGTTCTTACCTCAAAACTGGTCGCTGTAGTCTCTGGTAAATAAGCCGATTCACAACTCCAAAACTACCGCGAAATGAAACAAGTTTCTATTACATCATTGTTCAGTGTGTTTTATACAAAGCTTTTCAAAGCTGAAAGGGGTTTTATTTTATTTTTGTATCGGAGACTTAAAATTTATCATTCAACATAGTATACACATGTATTTTCATGTGTAGGATGTTATTTGATAAAATAAATGTATCAAGTTTTGTCTTCTTACTTACCTTGTATCACCCGTCTATCAAGAATACGCATTACTTTGGTATGTAGATTTTTGATAGGTAGTAACGGAGATTTACTTCTGTATAAACAAAGGTGACCCAATTACACAAGTGTGCAATCAGAGGTCTGAAACTGAACATAATATGTTTCATGTCCTATGGATCACATACAGTTTCAGTAAGTACATACCGCAGTTAATGTTCACTTGTTACTCTTATAATTAACATTTAACCTAACTTCAACTCTGTGGTAACGTACATTTCATGATTTTTTTTGTAAAGGTGGCAACATATTTTAACGGACTTTTGTTCGTGCAAAATATATGCAAATGAAGGTTAGTCAATGTTTAGGTTGCTACACATTGTTTAAAGCTGATTTGCTATGGAAAAAACATGTTAAAACTCAGTCCTTGTTTGTATATGCGAAGGTTTAGTATAAGAACCCATGAAAGGCGACGGTAACGGAAAATTAACATTCAACAGTATTGGACGAACATTTTTTGTTTAAAGATTATATGTCATAACAGCTGTATTGAGTGAATGTTGAATGAACATGTTCATGATTTTATACACTTACACAGTACGTTACCTCTGCCGTTATGTTTGTAAAGGACGAGGACAAGCAATGCACTTAATTAAAGCCCTATATTTAAATAATATATTTGTAGCAAACAGGAAGAGAAGCTTGCATTTGTTTGTATAGATCTATAATTTATGCATTTCAGAAATGTTTAGCATCATTTTGTGATGAATACACAACATGTATTTCTAAAACTCTTTAGAATGTGACTATTTTTGCAATCTTTTACAATGTTTGCTATATTGGCAGTAGTGTTAAACCTAATTTGATATGATACTTCTGACCTAAAAATCAATGAATGAGCTGTACACTGGCGTAGGTAGGCAATGTGAAAGTTGTAGGCCCGTTGGGTGACGGGGGCATGGGAACAACATTGGAAAAGGTGCAAAATGACGTATGACGTATGACAAAACACAACTACCAAATGATCAAATCAGAAGGACGTGATGTATAGCTACCAGGGGCAATGCATTCTGACACTATTTAAAACGATTTGGAACTGCAGAAAACCTTTTGAAAACAATGTCTCTCAAGCACACATTCTCATGGTATTTGAAACGATTTGAAACTGCAGAGAACATTTTGAAAACAATGTCTATTAAGCATGCACTGTGACGGTATTTGAAAAGATTTGTAACTGCAGAAAACTTTTCAAAACAATGTCTCCAAAGAATGTATTCTGACGGTATTTGAAACGATTTGGAACTTTTATGTCAATACTTGTGGGTGCTCACCATTACCCCCCTTGGCCTTCATTTTTTATTGCATTTTTGCGTTTCAAATTAACTCAAAACAATAATTGTTGTTAAAAAAATTAGAAAAAAGCCACCAGTACTGATAAATAGAGGATATTTGTTGATTTTGATGGAAGATCATATTTCATTCCATGAGTGGTTAAAAGAAACACGCTACACCACTCGAGAAAATATACTTTTCTCTTGAGCACAAGTGAACTAAAATTCAATCTTACATCAAAATCAACTATTATTCTTTTTATTTTATGTCTTTTTTTAAAGATTTAAACATTTTTTTGACCGAAAACTAATTATTGTTTCACATTAAAATATAAATAAAAAAGCACTTTTATTTCGAAATTTATGCAACAAATTATGGCATATCAATCTGAACAGCGAGGGACATCAATATCAATATTTCATTTTTTGAAACAGTGAAAATACCAATTTTTATTCCACTTTTAAATCTCTATAAACTACTAGATAGCATAGTGACCAACAGGGTTATGGTACCATTGTTTCTCTTACCCAATGGTTTTCATACTTGCATTGGGCATAAACACAGCAGCTGAGATGTTTGTAAAAGTTTGAATGAACGTTGGTGTGAAAGAGCGCCACAAGAGCCGACAGATACAGGTTCGTTGTTGGCCCCCCTCCCATACACTTCTACACTATGCTTTGTTATGTATGTATGAACTTTACTATGAAGCTTAATGGAAGTAGAGTGGTTGCCGACAATGATCCATGTCCTTATTCATAAAACTGTAGATCTGTAACATCTAATCGTTTAGTTAACTTCTGCCTGAATCAACATCATGCAACAACAAAAAACAAAGAAGTGTAGTACAGTTAGATTATTTTAATTCTATAAATATCACAAACAGTTGATGAAAATGGTAATCCATGTGTTATACGTCACTAACGATAATTATGTAAGTTTATAGGCATAGTTTTGTGGATAACAGAAGATCTAGGTACCATTTTACTAAAGGAGTTACACAGAGGTAAAATTACATGCACAATTAAAGGTTAAATGCAATCATAACCCAACAATTTAACTGACAAAATATTTTTCAAGTACATATTCTAATTGTACTATTTTTACTTTTTTGAGCATAGAATCAGCTGTTTCAGAGTTTAATAGCTTTAAAATAGTTGCCCAACTTTATGTTTTGCGTAAGTGCTTTAGTAAACCAACTCCCTGGCGTATTAATAACATTAACGAAACGTTGCCATAATGAATCAATCAAAAATAATTAAACAGTTCTCATAGCATAAACCCTTTGGTGTATATTAACCATGTTGTAAATGGGTATATAGAACACTGTATAGCTATTTGGCAAATACAACAACTGTCAGGAAAAAAGAGATTGGTATTCAACAAAAGGTTTCAACTAGTATTACAAGGTTAACCAATACTTCATCCCATAACCTCCCACACACACACAAGTGATCTATAGATTTGGCTTATGTCATCACTGCATCATCAAAGACAGTTTCACGATATAATATGTCTGCCAGGATGACACCAACGTTTACAGTCCTTCTGCACTTGTTTCCAGACAATTGATTGTCAATTTTTAATAATAAGTACCTGGAAAACACATTAACCGCATACCGATAATCACTGACACACCTTGCATGAAAGTTGAACATAATAATCTAGCCATCATCTACATCTGCATTTTTCAAAGTCTGTTACCGGTGAATTAAAGGTCAATGATATACTTGCCTTTATGTTCACTGTTTTCATGTCTCATTCAGTTCCTGTACAGTTGGCTTATGTTTCACTTCCAAAAAAATGACACAACTAAAACAGAAAAAAGGCTTAAATCAAACAAAAAGCATGGGATAGTACAATAGCCCCGCCAAGCTATCTGAGACTATAGCTGGTGTAATAATGAGCAACATCAGCTGGTTCTATTACAAATGGGATAGCAAATAAATGTAATAACAGTTTTCCTACATACTTTCAGCTAAGATAAAAGGAGTGACATGTGGCAGATTGTTGATAGTGGATAGTATCATTGTTAATAGAGATCTCAAAGCCACACTCACAAAAATATTGTAAATCTTTTTTCTTATGTTTAATAATAATTTCATCAACCCTTTGAAAATGCATAGAGCTTTATTAACAACGTAACAACACTAGGAAATGGCGGTGAAAATAACTGAATCAATACACATGGAAGCAGGATGTAGTACAAAGCTATACATGTTCCAAAGAAGTGAAAACATATGCATATGTATTGTAACCCTATACTGTTACAATAATTTGTTTAAGATAAAAACAAAAGAGTCGAAGCAAAAAAAGGTACAGCAGTTATAAACTTATTATGATAAATTAGGAGAAGATATGAATGACAAATCTCGCTTACTGTTTGCATTAAACTCACTTACAGTTGATGCATTGGTTTTATATGGAATATCTGATCACTGATAAGAAACAAAAAAAATATGCATGAATAAATCAAAGCATTTTGAGACTTAAAGAAAGATCAAAGATGAAAAGGTAAAGAAAAGGAAAAAGACATATATATATAAAAATACATAAACAAATACCATACTCTAACTCATCTGAGGAGAAACAGAACACAGGGCAACATAACAATATAAATTACATTTCCTGAGTAAAGTTGTTGAACATCACATAGACAGCCATCAAAGCATACACAAACTATCACATTTCTTTGTAAAAGCAATATATCCCATTTATCAATTTAGCGCTGCATAACAATTATGGTGTAAAACTCTATCTTGTAGTGTAATAGGCCTGTGACAAAACAACTTTAATTTTGTAGAATCAGGAAGAAATCTCTTACCATGACAGGTGGTGCACAGGGCATAGTGAACAGGACATTTATCATGAATTAAAAAAAACACATCAGCGCTCAAAGTTTCTTAGTCAAATAACAAACATCACATTCAAGTATATTGATATACCATTCTTTTACACAGTATAAGGTAATACAGAACACAAGTACACACATAGCACTTTATGCACCCAGATCAATAGAACTGTTTATAAGGAATCTGTATGCAACTCCTTTACACATGTAATCAAAGTGGGTTGACATTTCATTCAAACATAAAATAAATCTTGCATTGATCTCTCTTTTATACTACACTTGGTTTGTATATTAACAGTGTAATATTTAACATAACAGTGTAATACATGTGTATTGTATTTAGCACATCTGCACTCAGCAAAAATCAAACACCACATGTGGTCTATTTCTCTCAAAAGATAGTATACGTGGAAAACACAGGGTGTAACTTATTACATGTGTAAATATATTGGTGTCATTTTAATCTTTGGAATATTTTTGTGTATTAATAATAAAGTTAATTTTATTATCACCATTTCGTATAGGAGAAATTGGAAGTCTTTGTGCGGAAACAGGTCTTTTATTTATTGGACACGATTTTACGTGCAATAAGTTCCTTCATGATCTCATTGCTTCCTCCATAGATCATTTGTACTCGTGCATCTACAAATGCTCGTGCAATAGGGTATTCCCACATGTATCCCCATCCACCGTGCATCTGTAGGCACTCTGTAGCAATCTTGTTCTGTAATTCTGAGCACCTACAATTCATAATGAGTTCCAATTTAATTAGTAAGTGGTTATGTTGTGTGGTCCATATTACTTGAAAACAATTTACATATAAACTGTATAACTATTAACTGTGTATTCAATGGTGTTATTAGTAGATATAGTGTGGCAATTGCCAAGTTGTAATTGTTTAAAAACAAAACTATAATCTCATGAAATGTAATGAAATCATTCAACTATTATTAACCCACAGAGTTCAAAACAGAATCAAGAGCTTCTGTATTGTCTCTCCTTCGCTTTATTCTTAAAATTTGATTAGGCAATTAAGTACAGCGGTGAAAGCACTCTAACCAGGGATTTTTGTATAAGGGGCTTTTTTGTAATTTGAAGAAATATATATATCACAAAAACAAAAAAAGGTGAAACTAAAAAGCATATTGGTGCCATACTAGAACTGTGAGTCAAATCACAAAAGGATACTCCTTCTCCTGCACTACTAATTATCTCCCTTGAAATAATTTGGACTGGGATAATCCTCTTATGCCCATCCTCAAGTGTGTTAAGTTTCATCTGTTGTCGGTAGTTGCACTAACAAGAAGTATGGACAGATGGACAGTGTGATTCCTATATACCCCAAGAAGTATGGACAGATGGACAGTGTGATTCCCATATAC
>ENA-OREC01000105-OREC01000105.1-marine-metagenome-genome-assembly--contig:-NODE-105-length-21965-cov-12.637792_pt1 | contig 21965 bp, 9 predicted proteins | sample MGYA00248626_ERZ508543 | MGnify/ENA primary metagenome ERZ508543 (study PRJEB26211, sample SAMN05518279) | marine metagenome | isolation source: Puget Sound, Washington, USA | host: Bankia setacea...
TAGTGTAGCATCATCACACGTTACCACCAACATAACAGCAGTTCATAGTGTAGCATCATCACACGTTACCACCAACATAACAGCAGTTCATAGTGTAGCATCATCACACGTTACCACCAACATAACAGCAGTTCATAGTGTAGCATCATCACACGTTACCACCAACATAACAGCAGTTCATAGTGTAGCATCATCACACGTTACCACCAACATAACAGCAGTTCTTAGTGTAGCATCATCACACGTTACCACCAACATAACATCAGTTCTTAGTGTAGCATCATCACACGTTACCACCAACATAACAGCAGTTCATAGTGTAGCATCATCACACGTTACCACCAACATAACAGCAGTTCATAGTGTAGCATCATCACACGTTACCACCAACATAACAGCAGTTCATAGTGTAGCATCATCACACGTTACCACCAACATAACAGCAGTTCTTCAGCTTGGTAGTCAACTACACCGCTATTGTATTCTTCGTAAGATTGACTTGGAGGCTTTTCGCGTTATAATGCACGTATCTTAGTCATACTTCTCTTCTTTAATAGTGTTCATGAAATGGAATTAGAAACTACAACCAATTGATACTATCCTAAGGAGTATATCATCTTTAATAAAGCTATTGTTTCCAAAAGTAAACGTTGACATATGAGTCACAAAGAGTGGTATTTTCATGGAAAAAATAGAAACGTATCAAACGCATATCTTAGTATGTCTGTGGGTCAAATGCATAGTTGTTTTGTGTGATTATATGACGGAGGGAAGCCCGGATGTTGAGTGGTTGGGTTGTGGGGACCCTTGTGTTACTCGGGTGTGAGTCGCTACCGTCCGTGCCCTATCTCCGCCTGTCGTCTGCTACAATCTTCGCGCGCACTGTTTACTTGACACGATGGGCGAGCCTTGATATGTTTTTGATGTTTATCTACTTTACATAAACCCGGATTAAAGAGCCTTTTCAATCTGGTATATGTATCGTTTGGGAAATTCGCGTTGATCTTTTGAAAATGAAGTGAACTGTGAGACATCTTTTGAGTGATTATAACATGGTTTGTTGCCTTTACTCCTCCAACCTTTCTCACCACCCGATTAACTCTCGATTTGAAAGGAGGAAACACTCTTAAAAGTCCCCAAACATATGAAAATAGAAATTTGAAAAATCCCACGGAATCCAAACGCAACAACAACATATCTCACCTGTAAAGTCCCCATCAAATCGTTTCATTTTGCATTGCTATCAAAGAACTAAGCCTTACACTTCTAGTTTATATATTTCGTTTAGTCATGGCATGTTCAGTCGACAACTTTGGCTTTCACGACTTTGTACTAGTAGATGTACGTAGGTTCCTCGCGTAAAGTTGTCTGCAGATGACAGGACAGAGTCAACTGATACCTAAACTAGGTGAGTCACTTGTTCTCTAGTTCTAGTGATTGGCAATAATCAATTCCCAAACTGTCAATACATATAATATACATGTCTTATATGATAACATGTTCGTTTTAATGTTATATGTTGTGTTTATAACTTGTTCTCCTTAAAATGCAACGTTAGTGAATACGTGTACATACGATATGCTGCTGACTTAATCATTAGTTATTTACGCTATGCATGAGTTTGCCGTTAAACCTGTATTGTTGTTCCCTACTATTTGTAGATTGTAGATCTGAAATATCCATTGCTTGTTACACCACTTCTATACTTCTATCAGATTGCAGCAGAATTGGAACTATATTGAACATCCCGTAGAGTTCTGGTAATGTTCTACCCGATAGGAGCTGAAGCAGAGTAATGGTTCTATTCTTCAATCGTTTAGGTTTCCAAATAAATATACTGGTGTTTTTTGTTGCTCGCATGAATTCATAAATCAGAGCTACCTGTTTGAGCAGATAATATATTGGTAATTATAGCGGGGTCAACTAAGCGAAACATTACTTCATGAAAAAAAACACTATTTTCCCTAATTACTACCCTTTTCTACCCGTTATTACTTTGCCAGCGGTACAATTGACTCTAGGGTAGGTAAGTGTTAATCCAAAGATGAAGAGTAGATGCTAGGAACAGGGTCACGCAAGTATTACACCTCTAAGAAGTATGTACATTGAACTCAAAGATTCTAGCATTGAAGGTAGCTGAAAATGCACCCGTGAAACAAAATGGTCAATTCAGTTAGAAATTAGCTTAACTATACTTACAAAGGTTTGACTGAAAATTTCGAGTCATTGTAGTAAGATTAAGAACGCATCACGGTTTTGAGAGCGAGATTAAATCCATCCACAGAAGATGCCAATTTAACATGTTCAGGCTTATGTATCAGTCATCAAGACATTCTTCTGTTGTGTTGCATTGCAGGTAAGCCATCGTGTGCCTGCTAAAGATTGTGAGCTAAGATTAAATTAAGAATCAACCACAAGCGTGTAATTGTTCATTAAAACTACAATTAGAGATGTTCAATTATAGACAAACTGGGTACATTTAGTTTCATTTTTTCAGAAACGTTGGTGAACTTTTGGAGTACATGAACTTTTGCGACAATGTATATATTAGATCGGGCTACCTTTTGCGATGTCGTAAAATTTAGGTAAAAACTGGAATTAAGTGAAAATTATACCCGGCTCAATGTAAGACTAGAAGTACCCGGTATGCGCACTGTCGTCTGCTGTCACGCGGTAGTTTAGCCCTTTCTTCTTGTATTTAGTTACGGGTGTCTGTATAACATTATTTAAAGTGAGATGTTGTGAAAGTTTGGTTACAGACCAGAAAGAATGAGCTCATAGCGTTTCTAGCTTGAGATAAGATGTGTGAGCGATATCACGATACAAAAGAAGGCTAAATAGTACCGCAAATAGTCAAGTAGGTATAGTAACGTAGAAGACACACTGCACCTTTAAATATAACATGTTCGTAATGGCAAGAATTACTGGCTTTATTTCGGTTCCTACTGTTCTCGTGTTGTCTCTATACAGGACTGCTAGTGTTCTTGACATGCTTAACAATTTTGGTATATTCAATTATGTTCTCGGAGACTGTAGAAATGGTACGAGAAAATACTAGTAAGGAGACGGAGTACCGGGAGGGAGGAGCATCCAGAGATAGGGGGAGACAAGTGTTTGCAGATCGAGACATAACAACGTCCTACACTTCTAATTAGGTTACGAGTGCCAATGAAAAGTGCGATTTGATACACCGTGTAGTACGTCTTAAAGCTTTCATACCGCTGGGTTCATACACAATTTATATCTACAAGTGCAATTTCGTCCACTTATCTTTTCATGTAATACAAACCGTCTTCTTTTTTTTAAAATACCCAGTGCCCCTTTATGTAATAATCTGTAGATAATGTATGCAATTTGTCAGGTCGCTCAAATTCGAAAAGAAGGTTTCAAAAAAACATAATTTCACAATAACTTCAAACACGATGTAGTACAATGAATAAGGAGATTACATCCACCAAATTACGAGGATCATATTTCGATTAAACAAATCCTTCAACAATCGTGTATGCGTTTAATAATATTATAATGTTCCGTCATTTCTACTACATTGATAATATAACTTTAATACACACGCAAGAAACCACACATCACTTCAAACAAGTCACTTGAAAGGTTGTTAATTAATTCTACGTTTACCCTTGCAGTAATCGGTCCGACTCTAATGGGGGATTTAGTAAACTAGTGTTGCATCTTCGTATATCTACGCATGTCAACAAAGGACACGTAATTTGGAGAAAGACAGTCAAAAACCTATGGCGACTGAATCAATGGTCTGTAGCTGATACAACAGGCGCCATTTTGTCATAAAATCAACACTCGATCAGTTAAAAAAGTTGGTAACTATCTGTATAAAAACACATAAAAAACGAATAAAAAGGGATAACACTGTAAATGAAAGAAAACCGCTTTATTGTTACATTTGATGTTTGTGTATTGCCTCGGAGGAGATTTACTGATCGTTTAAACAATTGAGATAAGTTGACAGCGATGAGACTATGAGAGGAGACATTGAGACACATATCAATCCGCCTACACTTACAAACTAAGTACATGTAGATGAAACAAGTAAGTAAAGAAGGCGATATGGACGCACACCACAAAACATGCACGGGAGTTTTGAAGATGGCTTAGTAACGTCCATATTGACTTCAAAGGATATTACTTGTATATACCGATACCGTGTATGATACATGCAGTGAGATCTCCTTTATTGTTTTTCCCATATTAATTGCCATACGATCTAAAGCCCAATACAAGTAGTAAATATTTAAATTGCTACCGATGTCTTCAATTTATATACACATGCACCTATAGTTTCATTATTTTGTTGCCTCAAAACGTTAGTTTAATCATAATGACAGTATTACACTTAACTTACTAACGGTTGATAATTGCCAAAGCTTACTTCTAAAACTATTAGATAACAATTAGAAGGTTTAGGTAATTGATACCAACTCGGTTCCTATAATGGCAGTAGTATGAATGGCATTTAATTGATTGTATGTTTAGTCAGACTCCAAGGCGACATACCGGTACCCTGTCAGTTCCATATTAGTCTTCAAACCACACCACCCAGTCTATACATCTACCCGAATATCAGTACATGTCACCGTTTTGTTTCTAACCTTTCTGCTTGAATGATATCACGTTTTATTTGCTTTGTTACGCAGTCATATTAAAGCTCTCTAACTTTAACGACTGTTAAGCCATTGGGTGGGAATGACCGCAGTTTATGGGCGCTGGCTTTTAGATGCGTTCTTCTAGTTTTTAGATGTGTCACAACAAATACTCGTAAGCTCACTGTAGTACTGTCTTATATATGTTGTTTTATTTCATTTGTGATTAAGCTTGTTACGTATGTTTAGGCAAAAGCCTTCAGCAAACTGTTCACTGAAAACTCATTTACCTACCCCGAAGAAGGTTACCCATTAAAGGTAATAGGTTCACTGTTGACTTTAGGCTAGACATTTACACTTATATTACACATACATTGGTATTTTCTTGCAAGAATTTACATATAACATTCAAAATACAAAGGGTAGTCTTTTGCTTCCAACAGACACCGTCAATTTTGTTAACGTTATATACCAGAACATTTAGAATTCATTTCCGCTCCTTTTGCGTTGGTCTGATTTTGTGTACACACCCCTTTAAATTAGTGAAACTTGAAAGCTCATTTGGCGTTATTGTAGACTGATGGATGGTTGGGTAATCTGGGACTTTATAACTGTATCACAGCTTATGTTCATATGTTTAGTACGGTAAGTCGCCACATGGTATCGTACATGACGTCTCATTTAGATCTATTTAACATAATCAACGCTGTTATGAAATAAATGTCACAGTTGCCCAGGTCTATAGTAGAGGGCAAAAGCTATGAATGTTATTTGTAAAAGTAATTTAAGAAATTGAAATTAGAGAAGTAAATTCACACGTTCTGATAAAGACATCCCGTAGCTGAGTATACGTTCGAGGTTTGGTTGATGGTATCTTAATAGTGATATATCGATGTAGTGAATAGATTTTGGGTAATACTAAATACGTACGAGTAGATGTCATGCCTTTGTGGGGTATGACTTTCTAGTTCATTAACCATTCTGCCCTGATTTCTCTCTTTAATGAAGTACATCGTTTATATTGACATCAAAGACGTTCAAACATTGATTTTGGTCATTCAGGTGTGCTTGTTACTCGTACTCCTACATCGGTATCATCTTTCTTAAATAGATCGATGAATAAGACCTAAATCCCATGACCCAACGCAATATCCAACTGTTTATATTGGTCAAGACACGCCTTTGTATAATAATCTAACCACGTGATCGTCACTTCTTCGTACCGTCTATTTATAGATATTCACGCCGTAACTAGTAAACAATGTGTTGCAAACATGAGTGTGCTTGTCGCTTCTTGGCACCGTTCCGAACGTACGTGCACTTATGTGAATCAAAACATCTCAAATAGGTTAAATTACAAGTTTAATATCATATTTAGACAACAACAATGCAACCCAAAGTGTTAAGTTGTATGTTTTATGGCAGCATTTCTAGTTGACATCGAGTGGGGTCTCAAAATGCACCGAATAATTAAACCCTTAAAAGTGCAAGCCTTGTAATTAATACTTAAAATTAAAAGTTAAACAGAAAGCATTCATAGCAACACCGTGAGTAATATAAACTAAATAAGATTGCTATCATCTCGTTATTCCAGTTTTTAGGATGTTAAAATATAACCCCAAATTAGCTGTTCCATATTCACCTATGTGTTCTGATTATAGATGGATTTGAACAATGGTCCAAATTGGTAAATTATAGGATTGAATCAAATTATATGAACATGGGAGTATATAATGCAATGAAGAGCAAAATTGGTCACATCGTATGCGTGCACTAGTTGTTGTCTTATTGTGTAAACTGATGATTTAAATTCTAAACTTCAGATTCTGGAGGGAGTTAACACACACTGCTGTCAATAATTTCAGGAGAGTAGAACAACTTGAAAACAAATGAAAGATACATATATATCATTGCTCCTTGCAATAGGCCGAAGAAGAGCATCTATTTTATGAGCATGTATACGGAGGTTTTTGAAAATAACGGAAGTGGTGTACTTGTGTTTCATTGTTATCCGAAACATTTGTTGAGTAATGAAACAAATCACTATCCGATAGTTCTTCTTGGTAACTGTATGTTGTATTGAAGGGGCTCACTTGCGTTGAAGACCTCGTCGATTGCACTGTCTCCTAGCGTCAAGAGTTGTCGATTTATAATACAATAACTGTTAACTTACAAGTACTCATCGTTTGTAACTTACTTACTTATTCCGGTTGGATGATAAAAAGAACAATCCACAACTCATAAAGATACGTAATTACTGATATGCCTTCTGGCAATAAGAGACGAGGAAAGTGCGTACATGTAATTTATCTAAAGGGTGGAAGGAAATGAAGTAGTAAGTACGAAAGCATGCCAGGAAAGGTTGAGGTTTTGATATTAAGATGTAATTAACCTCAATGGCTGTGATAAAACTGTGTCCTTGTGGGTTTGTTTGGAGTGTTGCTATAGGGTCGTTAGTATCAACAACGTGCGTTTAAAGGAATGACACCCCATGACTGTTGACCATACCCTTAGTAACTGAATCATTTACCAGTGTGTTTAAGAGATGTGTCCAGTTAGTTGACAAACACGGATTACTGGGCTAATACGAGTGAAAGAAAGTCATTCTATAAAACAGTGATTGTCGCTGGTCTATGTGTTATCTAATAGTGTACTTGTTCAGGCAACACGGGGTAGTCATTAGTTATCGTTGTTTATAACATTCCCATTTAACTCCCCATTCAGTATGATAGGTAGTGTTATGTTTTAAGCATATTGCGCGTAAACAAAGAGGTATTTCATGATAAAAAGTATATGTTCTTCATAATGCCACCACAAGGTAAACTGAGCATAGTACATGGTCACAAATCAATGGTTGGAAGCGAAACTGTGTTATCTGCTTCTGTATCAGACAAGAGTTGAATCGAGCTTCCTCTCATATTGAAATCATGGCATGTGCCAAATGGTAAGTGACCGAAACGTTCCAAACGAGGAATAAACGTGACTAACGTTCTGAACGAGATTTAGTCGGTCATATATTTTCCCAGGGTTCTTTGCGAGAATGTTGATGGAAATATATGAAAACTATTCCCCTCTTTTGATGTATGGAATACCAGACAGATAAAACATTATATAAAATATAGCGAAAATGTACCAGCTGATATTACAATACTAAAGGAGATAGAAAGTTATAAGTATGTGTATCTAATCTGCTGTGGAAGAGAGACTTTGTTGACATGACAGATGGAAGAATAAGTTAATCTTACTAAAGAAGTCACTTTTCAGCAAACTCGTCGTCGTGTGTGAACGCATTATTTTTAGTGTGTGTACTAAAACGTCTATTGAGGTGACTTCAATCATAAATGCATATCGTTTGTATTTCTATATTTTTTGATAATCAAAATCGGTCACAACGTGTTGTTTAGGTAATAATTTAACATCTAGTGCTGCTTTTTTCTATTCCAACCATGCCACCAATAAGTGGACAGTCAACTGCTAACATAAACTATAAAACATTATACCGTACAAACGTCCCGTAAAAACAAATAACTAGAATGCCTATAGGTTACAATCGTGTATCAGTGAGTAATACGTATTTATGTTATGTTATCTTCTAACTGAGAGTCACTTAGATCCTTGTCATGTGACCCTAAGTGTATACTCATTATGTCACCTGATGGATTAGTAGCCATGACGCCCCAGCATACATTTGCATTCTTTATAAATCTTGTGATTCTCATAAAATATGTATTTATCCAAACAGACGAGTTTCCCCTGTAAGGCCTTAGTGTTGGAAATATAACGGACAGGAAAATACAATTATGGCAAAATTGAGTTTTTTATATCATCTTACCTAAACAAGCTCGTCTAAAATCGCAGTATTCATATTTTATAAATTCTTTCACTATATGTTGGCAATAGTTTACAGTTTGGGGTTTCAATCTATTGATATCTTAATCAAGAGTAGGACCTACTTTATATCAGAGAAGCGTTTTTTTCTGATCCCGTTTTTTGCGAGTTGCGTTTTTTTATGTTTATTTATACAGATGGTATTGAAAGACAGTTTTTGCTATTTCCTCTAACGATTTTTTGCAATTAGTGAAAGTGCATGTTTTAGAATTGAGACATCCTACTGTGTATATTATCTATCATGTGTTTGGGGTAAAGAAATATCTCTATATTAGATACAGTGTGGGTATAACTTATTTCACGGTATGTGAACTTGTATAGAAGGTTATGTCAAATATTTCTTTAAAAAACCTGCATCACATTCGAATACTATCTTCATGACGTTTTACTCTTCATACTACATTCCCTATTAATTGAAACCCTTTCCAACTAGTCTAGACACATTTTCAAAGATGTTCTATTTGGTCCATGTTGAGTTCGAGCACTGCACATTGTATTATAAATACGACCCATGTCTTTGCACTTAGAGCGTCTGTGATGTACGTTGACACCAACAGAACACATTGTTACGAGAATCTGATTGGGGATATGATGTCGGCCCTACAAGAAACAAGAATAACGTTTGCGTATCTATTTTAAGTGCCCTCCTCTTCAATGCATAGTGCACCCGCCTCAGAATGTATGACCAAAAAACAACAAAGTTAATGTTGCTTTAGATATTGAATGTTTAGCCATGAATATCACGATACTGTGTCCCGGCTGCGTTAACTAGCTCTCTGCGTTAAATAGTAGTGTCAACTAATGATTGCTGGAAACCAATATTGCACAGACGAATATTAACCCGAACAGAAGTTTAACTCTCATCCGATATAAGTGAACTTTAAATTGATAATTCACGCAATGCCTTAACAGAATCACAGTTACAGGTATAACCAAATACGGATGGTGTTATAGTTAAACTGAGGCCGCAACAGTGGTCAGCGGGTTTGATTGGTTAGTCTTTGTAACAACTTTGTAACTACTGGCTTCTCTTATATGTTTGTTATACACTCCTGAGCAAGCGTCACACGTTAAGGAATGTCCCGTGATGTCCTAAAGCTACATTAAGTACTAACATTCCAGAGCTAGTAAACCTCAAAACAAAACATCCCGAGTTACATCAACAACCAATGTAAAAACACACAGACGATTTATTCTGTAAATTCTGCAGAATAGTTATTTTGTAATACTGTTGTTTGTTTGTGTTCGAGTCATATTAACAAGGCTATCCATACGAAGAGGTTGGCCGCGGTCCCCGTGCCGGGCGCCAACGGAGAAAGAACTGTTATGTTTTCCAGCGTTCTGACAAACGACCAAAATCAACGCAGACGATCGTACAATACGTCACGCACGCGGCACACAGTATTTGGACAGATACAAAGAAATCGGATTTCAACTAACGGAGGGAAAAAACAACATCAACAAAAAGCTACCTAAAGTAGAACAAACTAATAAGTAATAGAGACACCCAACTGGCGACTGGTTAAGTCATAGGTATGTAAGGGAGCGGTATAGACGTAAAGAAACACACAAACTGGAAAAAAACCAACTAACTAACAACTAAAGCCCAGGGTATGAGAGGTAAGACATTTGTAAGCGATATTAACGGCCAGCCCAGCCGATCTCTCCTGCAAAGTAACCAGGTTATAAGAGATGAGTAAAAAATTAAAAACACGACGGTAATTTTTCACGACATGGAAGATGGACACCGTTGAACGCTCGTGGCGATGTGCTCATTTGTCTTTGTTTATCCGAGGTAAAATAAATGATGCAAAAGGTCTTGGTGGGCTGTGGCCACATAATGCTGGGGATGGAGAGAGCGTTTAAAACTGGCTTATATGGATTGTGACAAACTAATAGCTACACACATTCATATTTTCACACAGGTATTTCGCTCATTTGTTAATTTCCTGGTCGTGTCCAGTTAGAAATTGTGTCTGTAGTACACACGCATCGACGAAAACAATACAGGTATATACCGAATAAGAAAAAAAGAAATCAGTTGTCAACAGTGTGTTCATTCATGTAATACGTTTTGTGATAAATGAAAAGTATGTTGTTATTTTGACCAATAGTATGTGCAATAATAAATTCGAGCACTTGTAAATTGGTCTGCCAAAGCTTTTCAATGATTTAACACACTTAATCACGTAGATTGAGCTTTGTTCTGGGAGAGATTTTTCTATCACAATTTAGAGTACATTGGCTCTATTTTCGGATATATTTTATCACATTCTAAAACAGATTCGGTGTATTTTATTGTGTAAATGAAATAAAAAATCGGGAAAAAATGAAATACAGATCCCAAATTATGATCAGTTTAAACCTCTCTGTGATTAACAAGAAAAATCAAGATCAGCGCAAAATGTCTGACTGTCGGTAGATGGCGCCGTTGTTGATCCACGCAGCGATCCCCCTGCACGAGCTTCCCGCGGTGCTAATTGTCGTCTGCGACCGTAAACGCCTTAACTGATTTCAATTAAGTGAGCGTAGTGGGCTATTACTTCATTATGTAAGCAATAATGAGAGGGTAATAAAACATATACATTATAGCTTATTTATGTAGAAAGTCTAAATGCTTGCTGAACACTCATCGGGAGTATTCGGCTGATAATGCTGCAACCGTTTGCTCACGTTCTTATGCAACTTTCTAACGATCTAGAATATACATTGGAAATAAAAATAACGAGCAAGGTGGATACTTATTGAAAACTAATTACACCCATCTACTCTCACGGTGTATGACTGGGGTGTGTACGAACAATTTGTTGCAGACGATAAAAGATCATGCAATAAGGACTTGCCTGCTAACTAGACAGCTCTGTCAAACAACTACTGAATGCATGCAGAGAAATAATGACATAATCAGAGGCGTTCTTCTCTTTTCTCAATTGACTACTTTCTATTTTCGTTTATTTTGATGTTTGCCCGTATGTATACGTTTCCCTATATATCTTTATTTTAATATTTCATATAATTAACAGCAAGATAGAGAATTAAAAAAAGAACTCTTGTACATCTTAAGCAGACGTCTATTGTGAACATGGACTGGATGTTCTTGTCCACTATTCAAAGAAAGTACCAACGCGAGTTTGCTATCTTATTAGTCGAAGTTTAACGTCGATCTTCAGATTATGCTCACGTCAAAGTAACACGTGACCTGACAATTGTTCAAATGTGGCGTAAATCCCGTCTATTTCCCTATTTTAATTCCATCCCGCAGACAGTAAGGTGTGCTAAGTTTCCTTTGTGTTGAAACATACGACTCGAGTAAGAGTACAAGTTTAGAATGACCCAACATGATTTTCTCTTGTTTTCACCTGTTTTTGCAATGTTCAACAACAGTGTTTTTTGCAAGTCACTGAATTTAATTGTAGTTTGGACAGAAAAGCAGTGTAAAAGTATCTTGTTAGAGAGTCCTTTCACTTGTTAAGCTCGGAATGTTTTGTACGAGAGGTGTTGCTAAACCTGCGACAAGCTGTGTTGAACAAACAAATGAACCTTGGTTAAAATTCCAACACCGAACTACTTTTGTTATCTGAGGTATTAATGCGCATGCCTAGGTTTGGGGTATTGTCGGTTTGGAAAAGCACACATGACCATTAAAGTATGTGCAAGAGGTCTGGTTATTGTTAAGCAACAGACATGTACACTTCTTTCTTTGTTGTCGTGGCGATAATGGTGTATTATTCCTTAAATAGATAGACCCCCGATCAGGCAAAGTGTCTCGTGTTTGGAATTCCATTAACATCTAAATTAAATGTTCGTATAGTTAAATGTATAGTCTGGTCGAGAAAGTTTAAAATATATCTGGCTCTATCATTTACAAATGTACCGGAAACAACTACTTACATCAACTCATTTATAGAAAAGTTGGGCATAATACCTTCTACGTGTGTTTGGATTTCTGGTTACAGCATCCTAACATTATGTTGCGTGTACGTAAAAGGTACATTACAACATACATTGACAGCAGCTCGTGTTACGTAAGAGAACAGATATCCTGTCAAACTTCACGTATCCCGTTTCACATGTCATTATGTAAGACAGGGGAAGTACGAAACAACGTTAAACTAATCATTACATATATCACATCATGTGACCCACCCACTCAAAGGTCACTAACATATCTATTCTTTTCTGTTAACATCAAATCTGAAACTCTCGAAACAACTCGACAATATGTTCCAAACAACCCGTGTATTTGGAAAAACATGTAACTCTTAACATTCATTCCAAATAACGCACAATACAATGTACTGAAGCTCACCACTTATGAAAATAGGGTCGGGTATGTTTAAGTCAGGACGTGTCCGTGCATCACGCTGCGCCTTGCTATACCAAATATTACTCGGAATATACTTTATGCATATTTGTTTGTTTCAGATGATAATGTACACTCACTGTTTTTGCATGCCACCTTTTCAGATACTCAAAGTGGTTGTAAGAAGGTTCTATATTCAGACACAGGTACTCACCTACAGGCATCGTTACATTCGTCTCCCAAATCAAGGGTGAAATAACAATGTATAAACTAGTATCACATGTCAACATATAAGATGCAAAACTGTCTGGTTGCCCTTTCATTACTATATAGTTGCAGTCCTCTTAAATTACAAGTTACTGCAGTGACGCTAAATTGTCATGTAGCCTGTCAAGTATGGTGCAAACATTATATTTTAAAACCCATTTTCAGCACACACCGTTTTTGTCCTGGTGGCTGGTTATTTATGACTGCCTTCTACGGACAAACCACGTTAAAAGCCTTCTCCACATTTTTTACACTTCACCCTTGTAATTTTTATGTTCTTACGTAAATGAAATGAAACTCCGGTGTCCCAAATAAAGTACATTTTATTAACGTGCACCGACAAACTGAATGATGAGCCATTTATTATATAGCAGACGACAGGTAGCTAGTTGCAGTTTGTTCTGCTCCAGCGTTCCCCCAGCGTTCCAAGTCAGTGTAGCGGCTAATCCAGATTGATGCTTACTGCATGGCCGGTACAAATTATTTCAAATCACATTAAAATCCACAAAGCTGATATTATGATTTGTAATTTTAATGTTTCTTACATATAACGTATAATCATTTACCGTTTTCTTGTGTTTGAAAAGAAAAAGTGGAGAATTGTTTTGCGTTCTTATGTTACATACAAACCGGCTTCTGTATAGGTTGTATACAGCCATGAATAATTGAGTGGCGGCAAAGAAGGGGGATATCTTAATTTACCGCACGTATTGTGTATTAAAGTAACTGCCACACACTTGAACACTTTCTACTCTAATGACACCATTATACCTGCCTCTACATTACGAAACAAAGTTAAAGTCCCATTGTATCTAACAGTTAGAAGCTTTTTGGTATCATAGCAACGACAATCGGAAAGAGTTAGACTTTTTAGCAGGGAGCTTCTATGAAAACACTATCACGTACATTTAACAGTGGTCACGTTCAGAATAGGCCTGCAGTATGCATCGTATAATTCACAGCAGTGCATACCTATCTATTTAAAGAAAGTTGTTGTTCTCTTCGTTCAGCTATGTCCAAAAAAACACTCACCAAGTACTTCTTGCAGAACGCTCGAGGCAGGAGTCTGTTAGCTCTAATATTTGCTCCCAGTTATGATAACTATGATGGTTTGGGCTTAAGTGATACTAAAACCATCTCAAGCGAACGTTTAGTGAGGGTTTCAAACTTCCTATGGCCCGATTTAATGTCACAATTATGACTTCTTAGTAAGATTTAGGTCCATAAAAGCTGTCAAAAAATTGCGATTTATACGTCGTGTAAATTGAATAACATTTCAAATGTAAGAATGTATACAACTATAGGTACTAAATACTGTAATTAAAATCAAAACGAACCAGATACGTAATAAAGATATGGATTGTATTTTAACCGGAGTTTTAGTGTGTGTAGTTATAAAAGTAATAACTGAGGGTATTTAACTTAGATACAAGGATTAGAGTGCGGTGTGGTGTTTTGTCTGCTAGTCTAAGTCCCGGTACCGGCTGTCTAAGAGGAAGGTTATCCACCAAACTAAACACATCGGATGAGTGAAATCTATAGCTGTGCTCCTACCAATGATAGCAACTATAATAATGTAGTTTAGATTTGATTCCACCAAGATAAGGCACATGTTTTCATTCAGTTGTGTTAACTTACATTGCTCTAAGACTTCGACTCGTATAAGAACACCCTCTGATGTGGCTTCGACATGAAGAATAATTTTATGACTTGTCATCGTCAATCAGCATGTGTTTGTTGATGTTAAAACATGTTTGTGTTGTTTTTTACTTCCGAAACAAATCAAAGAACCTCATCCCCACACGTATCCCTCTTAAACCTTATCAACAACTACAATTAAACAGATAAACGATTTGTAAAAAGGTATTCACGAATTGCCCAATTACAGTAACATTATACCAGAGCAAACCGATTCAATGTAAAGCAATTTGAGAGTTTATTTGCACACAGAAATGCATCTTCTCATAACCTTTGCTCAAGCGGAAAGTTCGAAAAACCACACATCAATTCTTAAGCGTGCTAGATGAAGACATAACAAAGGAATTAAGGCGCAATTTGGCCAGCACTACTGAACAGAAGAGCGGGATCCATAGAAACGGCGTCATCCAAATAGAATTATAGAGAATTACGAAGGCGGGTTTATGGACCGCAGACCATACTTGTACGTTGAATAAGCTAATCGTGTTCGTTCAGGTACATGAGCAGATGGTACTAGAAATATGTGTAACTAGTGCAAGAAAGGTTCAATAAGGATACGACCCGTTTAGTTGACTTGCACAGAAACAGACTGGATAAGCAATTGCACTATATGACTCTTCAATATCACGTAAAACTGCTCAAAACAACGATATGATGAATTTGATGCTGTTACAAAACATCCAACCATCTGGAAATAGAGGTTGGACGTTTTCTAGCTATTTTAGGGTACACTAAACAACTAATGTATTATAATCAAGATATAAGGTATGTTAATGAATTATTCGTGTTTGTGTGACACTCGGGCGTGTCGGGTTAAAGTTTTAGGTATGTATGTACTTTTTAGAGGTTATGTAGATTTTATGTTATGTAATAATGGTTATGGCACAGGTGCAGTAGTATATGCAAGATTCATGTCATTAATAATTAAACAAAATCTACCCGAAATACCCCAAATGTTGAAGATGTTTTAGACTGAATTCATTAACATACGAAACAATTTGTTCTATATTCTCAAAGATGATTTTTGCTTATTTCTTTGTTCCAATTCAAGCCTTAATATGTTTCAAAGACGTACACACAGAGGTATATACGTTTAAAAGTACAATTCTGTGAATTGATATAGGTGTTGCCGTTCACGGTTAAACCTGTATATTGGTGTATATATAGCATTGAGAGTTTATTTATATGCTACATGTAGTTTGTTCTTCATTACCAATGCAAAAAAGACGAGGTTATATTTTCGTGAGATTCAACTACCGAGTCAATAACTTCAACAAAGTGAGTGTCCCCTTTTTAATGGATGTTAAGGTATTATATGACTTATGAAACAGCGTGTGGAAAGCAGTAAGGTAATGAGCCTATGATATGATTAGTTAATGTCCATTTTGTTGTCCATATGTGCGTAAGTGTGTCAAAAAGCCCATAAAAGCACACGGTAATGGACATTTATGTTAAGCTGTGTACAGATAGCTCGCACACCACTTTTGTTTATGGTTTCTAATTACTGAATAACCAGTGTAAAACTATAGGGTGTAGGTTGTGTAACTTTTGAATAGTAGGGCAGGGTATTGTAGGTATGAAGTACATTTGCACATTTTTCGGACAGAATGCATCTTTCTTTGGGTAACCGCACACAACGCCCTTTGTTTACATGACAACGAAACAGGCAAATAATTCCTAGCTAGTAAGAGAACAGAACGAAAGGAAAATCTCGTGAGCTGCTGTAGCTCTGTTCACGTCTGCTGTCGATTCCCCAAGCTCTTTTACTATACTTCTCAACGCACAGGCAACTACCTGGTACATTTATCTAACTATTAATCATTGGTTACATTGTTCAGTTGAAATCATGATTTCATTAGTATATGTCTAGAAATTACCAGAGTAATGCTAACGTGATTAAATGTTTATATAATCAGAGCAAAGTGTGATGAGTAGTCTCCCAGAATGAGAAACACATATCAACAGATTGTTTCTATCTAAGACGATTCCCTAGCATTCCCTACACCAATTGAGATTTTACCACCTTTAAAATAATGTTCTACGCGTGTGTCATTTAATTATAGCCTCAAACAAGTAACGTCAAATTATCAGCCATAACCAGTGTTGATTTACAGTCGTTACTTGCTATGCATCATTTACGACAACTGTACCTGTCAAATAATCTAATAATTCACAACAATATACATGACCAATACCTTAAATGAATTATATTCGCCATGATGAGGTTTTGCGTGACATTGACACGTCGTAAAAACAGCAAAAACAAAAAACTAAACTATAATGGGAGTGATTGTCCTTCGAATTTTCGAATGGTAACTCTAGATGAAATTGTGGGGAAAAGTTTAATCTGCGTCATCAATTGCAGATTTTAAGGTCGAAGTGATTGTTGACATCGAAAATCTAAGACACAGTTATGTTATCTTTAAATCTTTATCTGTGAATATGTAGCGATTTATAATGCAGTATTATATATGCTTTACATTTAAACATACTGAAAGCTGGGAGGAAACAAACAAACCGGCAAAAATGTATGTTACCAGGCCATTACCCTGTCAATTTATCGATGGCAAACCAAAGTTATTTTTCATAAAAAAGCAGAAGAAAAATGAGAATAAACAACGTGCCAGTGTTTGCGCGGATTATTGGCATCTGAATGCACAGCAAACAACCTAATAACGCAAACAACTGTACACCTGACATATAACAAATTGGACAAAAACCTGGTTGAAGGAATTTCGTAACAACATATTGAAAAGTACTTCAGTTCCGCTGTTATGTGGCGTGTGAAGCCGCTATCATAATTTACATAGGTTTTGTATCTGATATTTACATCAAAATACGATCAGATTCACTTGTAAAGATGTAACGTAACAATTAGAGAAATGCCTTTGCTATCGCGGTAGTATGATGTAAGACTGTGTTATTGTGAGTAGTGAGATATTCTGGAATGTACTTAGGTATGTCAATAGATAAGAAACCTGCAATTACCGCTGCACAGTAGCTGGAACATGCAAAGCGATAATGACAGTACCACTTGTCGGACATGCCAATGGTTTCGGATACTTCTATAACTGCAACAATTGTTCAATTGTGCCTTAATGTGTATTAAGTTATTATACTATTTGCTTTATCAGAGTGATTGGAGGCGGTTTAAAATGTCACGGTGTTTGTCTAGAGACATCTACCTGTAAGGCTATCACTCCTTAATGTTTACTTTCTATAACAACTTTCGTGGTAGAAAAATATCCAAATACTCTATAAAATAGTGCGAAATGGCTTTTAAGTGTTTTATTAACTGTTATTAGTACATTTATAACGTTTCTTATCAATGTTATCGTTCAAACTTGTCATAGAATAGTAACTTCAAACGCTAGAGCCGTCAGTGACATTTTTGACCCGGCGAGAATGTAGACAAATCAGACAGATCAAGTACACTTACAACTTCGGAGGTCTAGAGCTAAAGTGCTTATTCCAAAACCTAAACACCGGGCTCGATTACATTACGTTATTTATAACAGTTAATTAACTTGCAACTTAAAACTCAAGAATCCCTTATTCGAGACACCTTATAAACCTGCCTCCAAAGTTAGAGAGTTAGAGAGTCGTTCTTCCAGATACATTTTAAAGAAGTTGCTCATTCGTTTAACAGTGTTTCGGGTATACTTTTGCATCAGTTCTCCGCCCTGGAGTACTGTTTTTCGCCTGAGACTTCATTGTAACAAGTGGCCATTGTGGAACTTTTTTGTTTAAAATTACGGTATGATTTTTTTCTAATGATCTGTTTCGTCAAAGGTTTCAACGAGCATTAATACAGACTGTGTCAAAAAAGTGTTCATGTTTTCTCGTGGCCAAGTGGTCATACCATGGTTTGTGGACCGTATCTAAGACGTCTTTCACTGTCTATACCTGCTACATTCACGCGGCTTTCAAAAGGTATACATATAATCTAAGGCAAAGATGACAAATTGTGTACGAAATACATCAACCATTCGGTGTAAAACTGTAAAAAGCGTCTGCAAAAATGAGAAAACAGTAAGGATGTGTGTGTGTAAGTGTGTCTAAGCCCTTGATACAAAAATAATGGTACAGTGAAAAAGTAACCAAGGGAAATCTTTATGTTCGCGTCATGTGGGCTAAATGTGCAATTAATGTTCATATATAATACAAGTCGACACATAAATGCAATGCATGGACAAATCAGCCATGATAACAAGTAGAAAGTAAGAGCCTCGGTAGTTAAAGACTTTATTCATGTTATCAGTAGCAGCCTAAGTGTGAGTTTTTTCTGCTCGTTTGTAACACACTACTCCCCGCTTTACTGATAAGCTTATATACTTTTTTCCCAGGGTCTCATACCGTTGCATAATTTGCTATATCAAACACTCCCTGCTTGATTAGCCCTCTGTTGACAAATCAATGCGAGTTTTCAAACAGTACAAATTTCAAGATTCTCAACTATTTCAAGTGGTTTTAAGATAATCTCCCAGTGAAAACATGCCCTCTCTTTGCTTAATCTTTTGAGGCCTAAATTTCAGACTGCATACTGTGATATTCAAGTATTGTTGAAGCTTAAGTATCTCGTATTAAAACAGAATTTGCTGTGTCAATAAATTCCATGTCAATATGATTACTGATACAGTATATAGTGCATATCTCGTATAAGCACGGCCAAAACTCGCGCGGTACGAGAATTCGTGTCACATGTTTTTTTTTCTCTACTTCATTCATAGGCTCGCCTAGAAAATGTTAATTTAGATCAGAAAAAAAGAACAAAACGTGCACTTCAATAATATAGCATAGATCATATATTTTAAGTAGCATCATTTCCCGTCTTTACTAATGCATGTTTACAAACTGCCTTCATTTTAAATGGAACGCTGGTTGTCGTCTGCTCATCATGCTGTCTTAAATTTGTCGTCTGCCACATGATGTCGAATGAATAACTGCGTGCGTGTGCATAACATCACAGTTGTAAAACACAAATTACCTTGCTTTATATCTAAATATTGAACAAATTAATTTAAGGATATGTCATATTGAGAAACAAACAAACCAAGGTTGATAATATATCATTCAACCCACACCCACGTGCTTAGCTTTTAGTTTAGCGAGCAAAGGCTTTAAGGGTGTTATGTTCCCGATTTGTTACCACTTTAGGAACGAGTTTACAAAATGCCTATGTGAACGAGGTTTAGGGGCATCGAATTGTTTTGTTACAGATGTGTGCGTGTGTGTGTCGGATTGTTACGTTAAGCAATTCACTGTAAAACAAAGAAACGAAAACATGACATAGACTAAACTTGACACTTCCTATATTAATCAGCAGGCGATAAGAATAAACAGAATGGAGAACTTGTTTCTTGTACGACGATGAAGTCCTGCGGTCACATCTACGGTACACAATGCAACTGCATATCATCCGGGTAGAACGTTTTAATTTGTGTATTCAATTAAGGTATTCGTTTGTGTCAGGTAAGCATTCTAGAATAGCGATCATCGTGACCTCCAACGCCCAAACTCATTTACTTACATTTAATCTTGAATATATCTCATAATGGACCTTGAAGAGTCGCTGTTGTAACTGAAAGCCTTACTTCGCAGACATATTATCACAATTTAACAGCAGCAAATTCATCTATATCCACCCATGTTAAAGCGGTAAGATTCCTGTTTTTGTTTGAGTTTTGCGCTGACGAGCGTCTTGAGAGATAAGTCTATATCCCGGGGTATTGATTCTTCTACACCCATAATCCCAGGCCCAGGTTAAACTATGGTCAAACCCAAACTTAGCTTAAAAGTTATGAATGAAACAAGGAACCTTTAATAACTCAGCCCCTAAAGTCCAGTACGGCATTGTTTGGTTCCTTATAGCCATTAAACATGATTGAGTTGTCAGGTTTGAAAATATGTTTGTCAAATTTATTTCGATTAATGCAGACCTAAGCTATGTGCACTAAGAAAGCTAGCACGAGGCCTACAACTTGCATGTTTATCTAAGCCATTGCACTTGGGCTGGATCGATAAATAATTTACAAAAAATACAAAGTCCCTCCAAAAACGCTTGTCAAAATGATTACGTCATTGTATCTTTCCGCCTTGACACTTCCTCGTGAATTCTAGCAACGACATAAACGCTGAACGCAATTTTATGACATTCTTACATGTGCAAAGTGTATATGAAAAATGACTTTAGATGCATTTTTGAGCTCATAAAAGTTTCGTTAAACTAACATCAAGATATAAGAGTTTGATGGCGTATGCAACCACATGTTCTCTTTAATTATTACTTCCTTTATATACATTTAACTGCGACTGTGTCCAAAATAAAGTCAGCACGTAAGTGTAATTAACAAATTTCTTTATGGCCACGTGAATGATAAGAACACGTCAAGTATAGTTTAAACTTCCGTCAAGTGTTGATGGTGGAGTGTAAATGTTCTTCTATATTCTGACATAGTAATGCCGTAACCTTGTTTTGAGAACAAACGGTTAAACTATAGGGTACGTTCAAACATGTATACATACTCATCAATACAATCTTGATCGCCCTGTAACAAACATTAAACAATATAAATGCATCATGATCGATTGAATTAATTGGTAGGTTTTTGAAGTAAATGATATTGGGATCAAGGTAAAGTGGATTAATCGAGCGTGCCTTGTACATTGTTGCGTAATAATTGAAGGGGAAAGAGAGAAAAAACACGGAAAGAAAAAAAGTAATTTTGTAAATCTGTTCGCAAATCGGTTTGAAAGAGAATTAATAAATATTGAACCTTTAGATATAATCGAGCTTAATCGGGCAGTAGGGCACTCTGAAAATGTCGCTCTACACAATGATCGACGATCTAAAATCACTTAAGTTAATCAAAGAATTAAGATAGGACGAAACGGTAATGGCCAAGATCGAGAAACATTAGAAGGCATTGAGAACTCGATATATATAATCCAATTTTGTTAACATATATATGGCTGTAAGAAAAAAGATTTAACAAGAGGAGCGATGAACCTTTTGGGTGATTTGTCTTCTGTCGAGGTTGACTCTTGTCGTTTTGGTTGTCATGATTTGAACGCTAGTTTTGGTATCTAGAAAACTCAATTGGATTCAGTAAACATGTTTTATTAGAATTTGAGCATAAGGTAACGATTAGCGAAACATGGTATTTAAAATCAGGCATTATCTGTGATTTGAC
>ENA-OREC01000106-OREC01000106.1-marine-metagenome-genome-assembly--contig:-NODE-106-length-21826-cov-6.692951_pt1 | contig 21826 bp, 25 predicted proteins | sample MGYA00248626_ERZ508543 | MGnify/ENA primary metagenome ERZ508543 (study PRJEB26211, sample SAMN05518279) | marine metagenome | isolation source: Puget Sound, Washington, USA | host: Bankia setacea...
CCGCCCTACTTCACCATGGGGTCTAGCTTGCCTTTGGCGGTGCTGGTGTTGGTGCTGGCCGTTGTGAAGCTGGCCGCCTGTACTGGCGCGCCGCTGTTTGCGGTGCCAGCCGTCACGTTTTTATGGGTGTGGGTTGCCAGGGTGTTAGCCAATTGCTGCACAATGCCCATTAAATTACTGAGTAATTGCAGGCTGTTATCACTGCCATTCCCTAGCCATAATTTCGGCGCTTCTAGGTGTTGTTCTGTTCCCGCCAGGCTCGTTTTTATTCCGTCTATTTGTTCCCGGTAATGTGCGCAGGTGTCGGCAATATCGGCCGGGGTTTTACGCTCCCAGTTGCCGTTGTTATCGGCTTGCATGTGTACGCCGTCGCTGTGCTGAATAAGCACGGCTTTTTCTTCCAGGCTTGGCAGTGTTAAGCCCTCCACTAAAACGCTGCGAATAAACGGGCGGCTTTGTAACCCGCGAATAAAACCGAGTTCAACCAGTGTGCCCGCTTCTGGAAAACCAAAAACGCCACGCTGGGCGCCGCCCATAATGGCGGGAAGTGGTACGGCCTGTAAAACCGGTTGGTCGGTATCGTCTTCGCCCTGGTCGTTTAGCAGTTGAATATCAACGCAATACAACGGTGCAACGCCGTTAGACTTTGCCGACTGGAACGCCGCCGGGGTACTGGCCACCCGGCCCCAATGGGGAAGGTGCAAGCCCGCCGCTATGTCGGGCCACAACCTTAACACCAGGCGTTTGACTATCGCTTCCATGGGTCTTGCTCCCAGGTAATCTGCATTTGCATGCCTTTAAATTCTACGGCCGTTAGAATGGCCCCGTTGTATAGCACACCCGGCCGAAGGCTTGGCAGTGGTGGCAGCGTGGCGCTATTTTGGGCCGCTATTACCTCCCAACTACTGGGCACCTTTACGGGTTTACTGGCGCTGGCCGTGTCAGACCAGGAGCCAACAAACACGCCGCCGCCTGGGGATTGCTGCCAAATGGGCTTGGGGTAATCGAATACACGGCCTAGGTTGTCTAATGCCTGGTAGCCATTGCCCAGGTTATAAAAGGCCGGTGCTACGGCTTTTGTATAGCGCGCTTCTGGGGTAGTAAACACCAGGCCCGTTTGCTCTGTAGTCGCGGCCAGTACACCGCCTACGGTTACACTACGCAAGGCCAAGGGCAGCCGGTAAAACAACACGGCCGATAATTCACGGCAAAAAATACGGTACGTTTTTTCGTTAACCTTGGTCGCGGTTTCAATAAACCCGGTAAACCAGGGCTGCAAATGATTGAGTTTATAACCGCAATAAAACTGCACCAACCCGGTCGGTTTTTCGGTGGTTGAAAGTGTAAAAAAGGCGCTACCGGGTGAGCGCAAACTTAACCGCACATTGTGGCTAACCAGGTGATGTTCTGCGCCTTGTATAGTGAGTGTTTTATGTAGCTTCACGACAACGCCGCATCTACTTTTTCAAGTAGCTTTTCAAAGGTGCTTAATGTTTTTTGGGCTTGGGCCTCGGCGGTTTGTTCTGCCGTTGCCGTATCACCAGGGGCCGCAATAGCCGATAACCTGTTTTCTTTTTTCTCGGGCACACTCACAAACTCAGAAAGGCTACAGCTAACACGCCAGCCCTGTAGCTCGGCATCTTCTTTGGTGCGAAAATTACCGCTAAACCGCACCTGGCGAATATTCAGGGCGTTGGCGGTTTTGTTGGTAATGTTATAAATAACCAATTCGCCGTTATCGTTTACGGCCTGCACAATATTGGAAAACTCGGTAAGTAAACGGCTATCGGTAAAGCGAACCAAAAACGACACATTAACCACCTTTGGCTTAATGCCCTTGTGTGCCGAATCGGTGTTACTGGTTTCACCGCTTAAATCTTCGCTGTCTATTTGCGCACTGGCGCCCACCATTAGCTCGGCACTGGGAAACGCATAATCACCGAGAAAAAGCGCCATTAGAATATGGCCTTAATATTCTGCACGGTTGTTTTACTTTTGGCGTTTTCTACTTGGGCCTTTAAGGCGTTACAACGGCCAATGATGGCGCCGGTTTTTACCGCGTAATCGGTGGCCTTTTCAATCACCTTTGCCGCCAGTGCGGTAACGCTTATACCCTGTTCGGCGGCAATGGCGGGCAATAAAACCGCGCCCTCTTCACCGGCCAACATCAAACGGGCCTCTCGGGCTTGTTCGCTCCAGCTTGCGCGCTCGGTTTCGGGGTAGGCAGCGGCCATTTTTAACAGGGCGCTTTCAGCACCAGCCGAAATTTGCGCTATTTTTAAACGCTTAACGGCTTCTAGGTTTTTCGCTGGCATGGCTTTTAACGTTGGGTTGCCTTTGGCATCGCCTACAATTTTTTTTCCTTCGCTCTGGCCTTTCAGTAGCGCAAGCCATTTGGATTCCGAAATTTTAACCGCGTCTTTCGGGAATTCTTTGTGTGCATCGCTGTTGTAAAATTGCTTTTTTTCGGCCGAAAAATATAGCTGTATTTTTTGCATGCTCAATACCCTATGGCAATATAGCGAACGTAGGCCGTCGAAATACTGGCCAGGTTATCGTAAGAAAAGCTCCCGTCTGTAAAACCGTAAAGCCCCTGTTGGTTCGTGCCCGCCGTGGAGTCTCGCTTTACATCGGTTACCAGGCTACGGCACGCATTGGGAAACGTAAACGGGAACGCATAAGAATTGGTGGTGTCTGGCGGTGCAGAAATAAAACCCCACTGCATAATCATGCCGGTTTCTAAACAGCGGTGATAACCGGAAAACGCACTATTGGAAAACAACGGCTTATACAGAATGCCCCTGGCCCAGGCTGAGCCGTTGGGCAGGCTACCGGGGTCGAATACCCCGCTAATATCACTCGCATTGTGCCCATGGGTTTTATTCGCCAAGTCGCCATGGGAATGGTTAGCGGGTGAATATTGGGCGTCGTGGTTGTGATTATTGGGCGAATAGTCGCCGTCGTGGTTGTGCTCGGCAGCGGCCAGCGCTTCGATTAATTCACGCAACACAACGCCCTGTTGCGCCGAAAGTGGGCGGGCGTTATCGGTGGTGGTTAGGTTGTCTACAATCGCAAAATTGAATTGCCACGAGCTAGCCTCCACGGTTACGTTTGTTATGCTTTGGGCATCGCTGTAGGTGAGTAAAAAGTTTCTCACCAGGGTATTACCCAAATCGCCGCCGTTGGTGGCAAACTTTTCTACCGGGTTTATATAGCGAACGGCCAACAATGTGTCGTCGTCGGCCAGTAGGCCTACCCAATTAAACTGAAAATCGCCTACGGCTGGGTCTAACAATAAAGAATAAACTACCTGGCTTGGGGTAACGTAACCTTTAGAGGAAACCGGAAACTCCCCCACCCTATCGGCCACAATGGGCAATGCTTCGTTCGGGTTCGCCGCCGTGTCGGGGTCTAGCCCCGCAATATTCGCCAGTAGAAAGCGGTCTATATTTAACGTTGTACCGTTGGCGGCGTTTAGCGCGAACGCCGCCAAACCGGCGTTGGTAATAATGGCTGCACTCATCAGGCGGCATCCTCGTAGTTAAATTCTGTACCAAACTCATGCACGGCAATACCGGCGCGGGTTGGGCTGTTTACACTAAATTCATAACGGCGGCACGTTCGCCCGTAGGCTTGTACTAGCCATTGCAAAAGCGTTACATTTTCGCTGTATTGGGAATCGTCCATGGTTAACACAATCACGTCCCAATCTTTGCCGTCTACCCGTTCTTTAATGTCAATTTGGCCAATGCCCAGGCGTTCAAAAATACGCTTTGTGCCCGCTACGCTGCCCGCGTCTATGGCATTTACAAAAGCGTATTTAACCCGTGCCCGGTAAAGCTTTTCGGGTTCGTTGTCGAAGCGGTCTATATTGCGTTGCCAGGCTAGCAAACCTAAAACAGCCAGCCCGCAGGTTTCCGGGTCTATTTGATTAAGCGGCGATTGCACCCACTGGTGAACCTGTTGCCACCAGGTATTTATCCAGCGTGCCATGGCTCGCACGCTGCCACGGTTTAACCAAACCGGCAGCGTGATAAACGAAAGGGCTAGGGTTTCATCTGTATAGTTTTTATTTTTACGGGAAAAAGCAGCGCCGCCCGCGCTAAGGCGTAGAACGCTGAATATGTGTTTTTGCGTTGCGGTTGAGGCTTTACCCGCTAGGCTATAGCCGCCTTTTGGTTGGTAGTGTTTGTGTTTATATACCGCACTAGCGCCCAATAGAATGGCGCCGCCCGTTTGAGAAAGAATGACATCATGGGAAAGGTTCTGAACCCCGAAACCTTCGAACGATAGTAACGGCAATAAATAGGTTTCTTCGTCAAAGTAATAGACAATAGACGCGCCGAAACCAGTATTGCCGGGGTTACTATAATCAAGCGTTAAAATTTCGTGGGAATACACTAAACGGTCTGGCACTAGCGCAATATAATTACTGCCACTTTGCGATTCATCAAACGTTAATTCTATAGGCCCATAGTTGCTTTTTAGCGTAAAGCCGTCTGTGCCACCATCACCCCTTGAAATCGGATAATCAACGGACACAATTAAGCGGTTGCCGTCATACAGTTGCGTAGACAGTATTTCGGCTGATTTTGGCAGCATTAACAGAACGTATTCAACACCGCCTGCATTGTAAACACTACGGCCAATATTCCACTTCCCTACACGGTTACTTAATCGAAACGAATCACCCACCTGTAACACACCTGGGGCCAGACCAAATTCACCGCCGTTAATACTTATGCGCGTACTATCGCCGCCCACATTAATTGGTACCGATACACCAGGGTAATCACTGGTAAGGGTGGCTCTTTCGGTTATCCCAACTTCGCCAGCCTCGCTAAACCAGGGCGCACCACGCACCGTAGGTAAGTTAAGGCTTTCAATGTCGAAATTTACGGCCGGGTCGCTGTGTGTTGTTACCCAAAACGTAGCCGAAACGTTGCCGTTTAGCGTTAACGTTGCACTAACAACGCCGCTGGCTTCCGCTGCACTGGTGTTCTGTATTTGTATAACATCGCCGTTAATGCAGTTATCTGAATCCCCTGTTACCCAGGATATAAAAGAGCCTCCATTTCGGGATCTACGCCATTGTGGTGAGCCGTTACCGGCTAATTTTAGTGTGGTATAAACACCTTCGGGCAAACCGGTAATAACCATTTGCGCGATAACGTCAACGCCTGGCAGCATGCCCGTAACCGCTTCAAACGTAAAATCATCTGGCCGTATTTGTGTATTACCACCCAACACGGTAACGCCACCTGTAGGGTAGGCGCGTTTCGTTTTACTTTTTTTTGCACTGCCACCCAGTACCGCGCCACCACTAGCCATTATTTTTCCTGTTATCCCATTGTTGTACTCGTTACCGTACTGCCCTAAAAATTAGCCGTGTTATTTTATGGCGCGGTGTTTAATTCAATTTTTGGTGTAAGTGCAAACGAATCGTTAATGTTACCGACATTGTAAGGGGCGTCGGTAAAGCGTTCACACCAGCGCAACGCACCGGACGTTTGCCCGACAATATAATAGCCGTAGCAATTTTGCGGTTCTTGGTTGGCTGTACTGGTAAATGAAATTACTTCGTTGTAGGTCGCTACAGCGGGGCTGCCTTCTGTGCCTGACGTTGCATCAAAATCAAGGCTGGCTAAAGAGGCCGCCGAATACCCAATAAAACTGGCTTCGGTGAAATCCGCTAAAGTCGTGTTATCGCCCGGCGTAATGTTATTTTGAAAAATGTGAACCACCAAGTTTTCTTCGTTGATAATCGCCAGAAGCGCAATAAGTTCAGCGGCGTTGGGTAATACAATGGCCATGGTTAAAACTCCTAAGCGGGGTTAACGGTTAAAGTGCCAAGGCGTGGCAACTCTAAAGCGCTGGTTATGTGGCCCAATGAAAACGCCACGTTTTGCAGGTTTGGTAATAGTGCGTGCAGCTCTATTGCCAGAAGTGAAAAGGAAAATACCGATTGCGGGTAAACGCGGCTTACCGTGTAGTCGGCGTTTTCTCTAAAAGCCGAACGGGTAATGGCTTCTACGTTTGCCAATAATTGCGCGGCCTCTTCGGCCGTTAAGCCGTTAACGCCCCACACCGTTACGGTTAAATTTTGGTTGTTTTCGGGTATCGCAATTACTTGCAAATCATCACCGTGGCCGTGGTTTTCTTCGTTGGTTATACGCGCTTGAATACCGGCTAAAAATACCGTGCTGGGTGTACCGAACTCCAACATAATGTAAGCGTTGGCCGTACCAGGGCCGCGTGGTGCGTTGTGCTGCATAAAAATATTGTCTATGGATATGCCCCCCACGCTGGCAATAATGGCTTTGTATACTGCGTCGGTATGCCAACGGTTAATGGCGCTGTACTGGTTGCGGCAGCGTTCGCGTAGTTGTTGGTCTTGTTCTTCGTCGGCCCCTGGTGTGGTTAGCCAATCGGTAACATTGGCGGCGGCTTCTATACCCGGTAGTGGCTCGGGCAATACGCTATAGCTGCCGTTTGCCAGGTTGTATTCCGCACCCGCGCCCAGGGCTTGTGCTTTTACTAAAACGCTGGTTTCACCGTCGGCCAATAACGTATCGCCTAACGTACTTAAAACAAAAACGCGATTGTTCACCGGCACGCTTTGTATGTGTGTACCCGCTGGAATCAGTACAGCGCCCGCGCTACCAGTGCGGGAAAAGGTAATATTACCCACGGCGAATACCGCCGCTTTTCGGCTTAACCCTAATGCCCAGGCGTGCAAGTCTAAAAAATGCTTAGTGGCGGTTTTAATAAACATTTGTGGCAATACCTGGGCCACCAAAAACGCGCGAAACCACAGGGCCGGCGCTACGGCTACGGCCCGCACAAAACGCCAAAACGGTGAAAACAAACTGGCGTTACTTATATCGATTTTTTCTTGTTCTCGAATCTCATCAAAGGCGGCTATCATGCCCGCTTCATTGCTGGGAATATTCGACTGTTCGGCCAATTCTTCAAACGCTTCTGTACTCACAAATAAACCTCTACGCTGGCATATTCCAGGGTTTTAGCGGTTAATAAATAGGTATTATTGTGTGCAGGTAAAATACGCACGGTGCCAGGCTCTAGGCGTTGATCTTTGTCTACTTCAATAATTACCTGGTTAATAATACCGGCCTGTTTCGAGCGGCTACGCTGGCCCACCAATTGCGTTAATAGGCCGCTTTCTATAATGCGGTGCTTTATGTCTTGGCCTATGCTTTGCCTATCGGCTACGGGCATGGCGCCGCCTTGCTCAAAAGCAAAATCACCGTTTTTTACTAATAGATCTAGGTGGTTTTGCATTTAGCCACCCGCCAATAAAAGTTCGTCGGCAAACTGAAAACCGTTTACGCCGCCCGTGGTGTTTACTTCTAGCTTTTCTATATGTGTGCCCCGGTTTTGGTTCAAGGTATTAGAAATACCGCCATCGGGTAGCGTATTTTGCTTTCCCGCCTGTAAATCGGGCGCCGCTACGCGCATAGAATTCGTTTCGCTGGTAGCTGTACCCAAAAGATTCACGCTAGCGCTTGCGGCTTTGCCCAATAACCCTAGGGGGGTAAACGATAAAATGGTTTTCATTACCTTGTAGGCTTTGCTACCGGTTAACAGATCGAACGCCGTTCTAATTTTTTTTGTGAATTTATCCACGGCGGCGGTTACGTCGTCCCAGTAATAAATCAGTGCGCCCACTACGGCAATAAGGGCGATAACGGCGGCCACTATCCAGGTTATGGGGTTGGCCCATAGCGCGGCATTGAATAGCCAGGTGGCCAGCGTTACGGCTTTCATTGCACCCGAAAGCACAAACATAATGCCCTGGCCCGTTACCATAGCCACGCCCCAACCCGCCATCGCAAGTTGGGCAATGCCCCCCACCAGCGCCAAGGTAGACACGGCCGCGATCATGGCGAAAATAGCTAACACACCGGCCCCCACTACGCGGGTAAGGGCGGGAAATAATTCTGTCCAGCGCACAATGGTTTCACCACCGGCAATCAGTTTTTCTATTAACGGGTTTAATACCGGTTGCAGTACGCGGCCAAGGGTAGATTTTGCAGCACTACCGGCGGCGCTTAAGCGTTCCCAGGGGTCGGCTATTTCGGCGGCCATTTTTGCCGCGCGCTCTAGCCCGGTAACATTGCCCAAGTTTTCAATACTACTGGCTAGGCCGTCGGTGTTTTGCATTAATAATTTCATGAGCCCTACCGCCTCTTTTCGGCCAAAGGCTTTTTGCAGTAGGTCGGATTCTGCAACGGTATCAATAGCACCAAACCGGCCGCGCAGTTTTTCGAGAATATCGAGCATGGGCAGCATGCGGCCCTGGCTGTCGGTAAATTGCATGCCTAGGGTGTCTTGCGCTTTACCTACACCGGCTAAAAACGATTTGTATTTGGTGCCTGCTTCGGTGCCGCTCATGGTCGCCTGTAGCGTGCCCAAAATGGCCATTTGTTCAGCCATGCCTACGCCGTGGCTTTGCGCCTCTGCCCCTAGGTTGGCAAAGCTAGCGGCCATTTCGCCACCGGTTGTTTTAAACATTTGCACGGCCGTTGCCGTTTGCCCGGCCAGCATATCTACCCATTTGGCGCGGCCCATGCCCGTAGCGGTTTTTTGAAAAATACCGTACATGGTGCCCATGTAATCGGTAATAACGGCGGTGTCTGATTTGGTGCCCTTCGCCAAAATGGCAGAGGCGCGGGTAAACGCGGGTAATTCATTACCGTGCAAACCGGCAATAGCGCTTTGTATGTCGTAAGAGGCGCGCACAAATTCGCTGGCCGAACCACCGTATTGAATAGACGTTGTATAGGCGGTGCGTTCCAGGGTTTGCAGGGCTTGGCCGTACACACCCAGGCTGCGCACTTCGCCCAGGGCGCGTTCCATTTCTATGGCGGGGCCGAGAAAACTTTTTAAACCGTAACCCACCGCAAATAAACCCGCAGCACCGGCCGCCATGTTCGCCATACCCGCGCGCGCTGTTTGAAATAGCTTGTCTAGCTTCGATGTTATTTTGCTGGCTGGGCCGCTGGCCTTATCGATTAAGCCAATACTAAAAATGAGTTTTTCTAGCCGGTTCATTATTGCCCTTTTACGGCCTTGCCTATGCCGTTAGCGATGACGGTTTGCATTTTTTCCCAGTAACTACGCTCTAAAAAAAGCGCCGTACCCAGCGTGGTTTCATCTAGCGGTTTCCCTGGTAAGTGCTTTGCCGCCAGGGCGCACAATTCGCTGTAACCGTTTTCTTTTAGTCGGTCGGCTAGCGCTTGCGCTTTTTTACAACAATGGCCAAATCGGGTGTGTAGTCTTCCATTACGGCGGCCGCCATTTGCACTTCCCCACCGGGCGAAACTTGTAGCAGCTCGCGCAGGCTTGTACGGCTATCGTCGTTTACACAATCCATTAAAAAATTATGGCTTGGCGCTACTTTGTTGGCCGCCGTAACGCTGTTTATATAACGGTTGTAACTTTCGCGCGTTACCGTAAAGGTAAAATCTTTACCGCCCGCCTCCAGTTCAATTTCTTGTACATTTTTTTCGACTTTAGCGCTCATCGTTTTGGCTCTCCGGTTTGTGTGTTGCGTGAAATACTTTTGATTTGTAATACCAGTTTACGAAAAAGGTGCCAACGCTAATTAACACCAACACCAGGGTGGCTTTTTGCTCAAACGTTAAGCCCCAGGCAGCCCCGAAAACGGTAATAAGGTAATGCGTTAATAAATTGTGTTTTTCGTTCACCTACCGGCCCCTTTTTCAAAATAGGTTTGGCATTCCACACACCGGCAAACGCCCCCTATAGCCCGCCGCTGTGGCGGTATGGTGTCGCCGCAATCTTGGCACTGTGCCAGGCTTGGGCGGTGGCTGGTTGCGCTACGCGCTTGCTTTAGGGCAATGTCTCGCTGTAGCGCTTCCAGGTCTGCTGCGTGGTCGGCAATGTCCATATTAAAGAAGGTTTTCTATATCGCTTTCGGGTGCGTAGGGCACCCCGTTAATGCGCACAAAATCCTTGCCCGTTACCTCATACGGTAATTTTACGGTGAGCTTTTCTTCACCGTTGGCGCTGGCGTTTACCAGGCTGGACACTTTCACCAGGCATTCGAACGCCTCCACCTTTAATCTTTCGCTGGTGGTTTCGCCGTTCATCACAATGTCGAACGGTTCCAGCTCTTGAAAGCTACCGGATTTTTTAGCGGCTTCTACCAGCAAATTAAAGTTGGCTATGTCCAGGGTTATTTCACCGCTGGCGCTAACGTTGCCACGAATGTAACCATTGGGGCGGCCGCCTGTTTTGGTGCTTGCGCTGCCGTCTTCTATGTCGAGTGTGGCCTCTTCTATTCGTACCATGAAGTCACCCACCATGGTTTCCATATCGCGGCCGCTTAATCGTCTGCCCATTGTTTTGCTCCAAAAAATAATTAGTTGAACGTACTGTTTGCGGTTAGCTGCCGTTTAAATCCAAAATAATATTGGCTTCAATTTGCTTGGGCGCGTTGTACGGTTGCACTTTTAAATAAACCTCTACCCGCGTAGGGGTGGGCCATACAATGGTTACAGCGTCGTCTTTCGGCTGCTTTATATCGCCGGGGAAGTGCTCACCCGCTACCACTGTGCTTTTACTCATTTCACGCAAGGGCCGCGCGAAATACGTTTTGTTGGCTTCAATGGAAACCGGGGTACTGTTTAACGAACGGTTGCCCACTCTATAAATGGCCAGTAACCGAATAGCGCGCGCGGCTTTGTCTACGGGCCGTAGGTGTTCTATTACCTGGTAGTCACCACCGGGTGCATCGAGCAAATTGCAGTCGCCCCAAAATATACCGGGGTAGTCGGCGTATTCCTGTGGGCACGAAAGGCGCGCGGCATCGAGGGCGGCCAGCATGGAATTGTTCAGCGGTACACCCGCCGAATCTACGGGGCGCGTACCTAAGCCCAACACGGGGCCAGACGCTACCCGCATGGGGGAATCGGCAATACTCAACGAACGGTTACACAAACGGCCCGCCAAGGCACCCAGGTTGTTACCGTGAAGCTGTGGCACAACGGCCACCCGGTAACCGGCAACACCTTCAACAATGTTGGCCTGTTCGGTAATGTAGGCGCCCCACGCTTGCTCGCCTATGCCTTGGGTTGCCGTGAGAATAATCACGCGGCGGGCTTGGCCGGTGCGTAGGCTTTCGGCTTTTGCGTACATGGCATTTACGGCCGTGGCATTTTGCGCAGGGGTACACAACACAATAAATTCCACCGATACGGTTTGCAGGGCTTCGTCGACTACATCCTCCCATTCATACTCGCTACCTTTCGCCATGGCATAGGCTTGCCAGTTTTCGCCCGCGTTTAATTGCGCGGCTTGCACTTGGGTTTTAATTTCGCTTTGCTCTGCGCCCAATACCTCATCTAAATTGGTTTGGCTGTTTAGGGTTATCAGGGTATTCAAGTTTTCTTCACCCTGGCCAATGAATAACGCCTTGCGTTCAATCTTGGGGAATTCACCTTGCGCCAGGTTTAAATTGTTTACCGTTACCTTACCTTGTGCCATTGCTACGCCCTCGCGTTCAGTGTTTCGTTAAATATCGTTTGTACATACTGTTTTACATCGCTGGCCGAAGCGCCCAGAAAAGCGCGTGGCGGCAATTTTATAACCCAGCTTTTTTTGCTTTCCCTGTCGCGCATATCGCGCAATATGGCACCCGCTTGCCCCAGGGTTAAATTTTGCTTTATCCATTTTTGTGTGGCTTTTTTCCGGCCTTTCCCGGTTTTTCGCTTTACCGTAAAACCTTGTTCTTTTAACGCGCGGGCCTGTTTGGTGGTGGCCGGGGCGTTGTAGTCGGGTTCGCCGTATTTTTTTGCGGCTTGCTCGGCTGTAAAGGTTTCTGTAATGCCTTCCTGTTGCGCTTTTGCAATGCTGCCGGTTAACCGGTTGGCGTAAGTAACGCTTACGCTTTTATCACTGGCGTATACCCGTAAATCTTTACCCAAACCCCGCAGCATTTTGCGGCGGCCGTCTTTGCGTGGTGCCCAGGGCTGGCCGTTTATATTCTTTTGTTGGCGTATTCTGGCCCGGCTGCTTTTTCTTACCTGGTTGCCTAATAGGTTGAGTAACCGCCGCCGCTTGGCCGGTGGCATGCGTAATAACTTCAACCGCTGCAAGGCGTTTAACTGGCCGTTTACGTCTACCCTAAGCATTGTTGTAGGGCTGGTCTGTTGGTTCGTCGGGGTTGTGCCCCACGGCGGCCTCTTCGGCTATGTCCACTATTACCGGGGCCAGGCTCCAACGGGTGCCGTTAAATGCAATCGCGCCGTTTTCGTCTGCCACCAGCTCTACGCCTTCGCGAAAATCAATTTGTATTTCTACGTCGGCCCGGCCATTATCCAAAACATCTACATCGATGCGGGGCGCGGCTAGGTTGTCGTCTTCGCGTGCGGGGTCGTGGTCGTGCAACCAGGCACATACCAGGGCCATAAGCAGGCGTTCGTCACGGCTAAAACGTTCTAGGCTTACCACGGCGGTATAGTCAAAGCGGCAAATTAAATAACCGTTACCCCGGTGTTGGGCGGCGGGCACTAGGCGGCCGTCTTCCATCCAGCTATCCACCTGGTTTTGATCTACCAGGTTGGCGCCTACCAGGTGCGCGGTTAACGCTTGCAGCTTTTCCAGTGCCATTTATAAAAGCTCCGCTGTAATGGTGCCCTTCTGGCCCCGCAAGCGGCGCAAGGCGCGTTTGGCTCGGGCTAACAGGCTTTGGCTTATCGGGTCGGCGTCGTCGCTAATTTCGGCGGCTGAGGCTCTACGGGTGAAGGTTTCGAAATCGGTTAACAAGTGCGCTTTTGCGCGGTTAAAAACAGCATCTTTGTACCACTCCACAAGCTGCGCACCTTCGGCAATGTCTACGGCTTCTAGGCTTGCGTGTGCCTGGCTTTGCCATTGCGCCTGCTGCTTAGTTAGTTGGTCGTTTACATAGTCGCGGGCAATAACAAGCTGGCGAGCCACGGCCGATTCGGCCAGCTCTGCCGGTACACGGTAGGTTTCTTGGAATTCACGCATGGGCAACACAGGAAAAAACCCGTTATTGGCCACGGTGGTGTCTAAAAAGCTTTCTGGCCTGCCGGTAAAACTCATTTCATTACACTCTGTATTCAATACACCCGGTAAAAACTGAACCGCGCCCCGCGCCCTGGTAGCGAGCTAGGGCCGGGGGTTGGTTCTCTTCTCGGGGTTTATTCGAAGACACCAGCCAAACGGCGCACAATGGGCGAATTCACTATTCGTCACTGGTTGCCGCTGGTGGTGTTGGTGGGGTAGCTTGTTCTGCCAACTTTTTGGCAATGTGTAACCGCGTTTTAACGCCGTGCTTTTCGGGGTTAACGGCAATACATTTTTCGTAATACGTTACCGCTGCGCGGTGGTCGTTTTGCTTTTCGCAGTACCGGGCCATTATTTTGTACAGCCGGGTAAGGACAATGATTTCTTCAACGGGCCAGGTGTTGGCCTGCACTAAATTTACAACGGTTTCCAAATACGGGCTGGCGCTGTTTTCGGCTTGGTATTCGCCCTCGGCCCAATCGCAAAGGGTGCGGGTAACAAAGGTGGGTAAGTCGGTTTTAAAACGCTCGGGCATTGCTTGGCCCTGGTCTATGGCAAGCATGGCCAGCGGTAACGCGCGGTCTATGTCGCCAATATCCAATAGCCAAATAACAACGTTTACCAACATGTCGTTGGGTGCGTTTTCGCCGCTTTCGGCGTAGGCAGTTACCAGGGGTAAATAGGTAGGCACTAGCACGTTGCGCTTGTGTTCAATGCGCGCGGGAATATCGGCTATAGAACGCAGTGTGGCCAAGTCGCTGTTTAGGCGCGCACCTGTAACCGTGGCCGCGTAGTTTTTGGGGCCTTTGGGTTTAATGCTGCCTTTGGCCTTCGCTTTGGCTTCGCTATTTTCAAATTCTAGCGCTTTACTTTGTTGCACCTTTGCCAAACAGCGCGCTCTATGTTTTTTTGCTAGGCTCATTTTGTAATTACCCCGGTGTAATAAAAGTAAAAATATTAAAAATAGTCAAAAAAGGGCCAGGCATTACACCTGGCTAATTGGGAGAATTAGGCGAATGCGTTACCGTCCCATATGCGCACGTTTTTGAATTCAATCGCGGCGGCCATGTCTTCCACTTCCACAATGTAATCTTCGTTTAGCGTGTTGTAGTGCTCTACCTGGTCGCGCTTAGCGTTGTCTTCAATTTTCTGGCGAACGTGGCCACTCTGGTAATAGATACTTAAATTTTTGGGCGTGGTAATCATTAGGCCGCGCTCGGGGAAAAGGTCGGGCGTTTCGGCCGGTAAACCGCCGTATTCTTTTATCGCCGCACTGATGCGGTCTTTTTCGGTGGGCGTATTGCCCTGGGATTTGTACAGCGCGGATTTGTCTTCACCTAACAGGTCGCTACCAATATAGGCGACTAAATCTTTACGGTTACGGTATTGAACCGGCAACATACGTTTAATGTCGTTAACCATATCGTCTAGGTTTACATAGTCACCGGCACCACCTAAGCGAATTTCGTTTACCGTGTCGCCCTGGCTTAGAAACTGTGCGCCCGCGTTGTAATCGCGCAACACCTGAAACCAGCCGTGGTGTAAATCTTCGCCATTTGGGTTGGTTTCAATATCGGTAACCGGTGCCATGCTTTCACCGTACCACCCGGTGGAAAGGCGAGAACGTGCGATGGCTTCGCGCACATACCGCAAAAAACGGTTGTTAAAGTCGGGGAACTTCGACCACGCATCTATGGTGGCGTAGCGAATATAAATGTCGTATTCGGTTTTGTTCAGTTCGTAACCCTGCGAATCTAGGTTGAGGGCGTCTACCGGCTTACGGTCTGCTGCCGTTGTATCGGTACGCTTACCGATATGGCCCGGCACGCCACCTATCACTTTTTCGCCTTTCAAATCGCGTACGGGTGTTACATTGATTTTTTTCAAAAAGTCGGAGGACTCTTCTATTTTATCAATGAGTTTTTGTTCTACCGTTGGTGTGGCGGCAAATAACTTTGAAGTGTCATCTACCCCGTAGGTTTCGGCGATGCTCTTTAGCATTTGGTTAAAAACCATTCTGGTATGTTCGTGCATGGTGTTAAATCCCGTTTTATTGAATTCTGTGGTGTTTACCGGTAAGCCAAACCAACCGAATTAAATGGTTTCTGTAGTACCTTCGCTGCCGGTGTTTTCGCCGGTTGGCGTACTACCTGCCGATGTGTTTAGCAGCGTATTAAACTGTGTTTGCAGGGTATTAAAGTTTTCTTGCAGCGCTGAAAAGTCGGCGGCCGATACGCTGGCGGCCTCTTCTTCGTGGTCGCCCTTTTCGTCGGGATTCGGGGCGGCGGCTTGCGCTTCCAGCTTGGCTGAAATGGCACTAAACGCGGTATTCTGTTCAGTAAAGGCGCCCGAAATTGCGGTTACAATTTCGCTTTTAAATTCGTTGAATTGTTTTTCGTTCATGTCGTCTTCGTCCTGGGGGGCTGGTGGTGTGCTGTCGGCTAGTAAGGTTTTGAAAAGATGCTTTACCAGGCCGGGGTTGTCTTTTTCTTCTTGTTCGCAGGCGTCGGCCAGGTTGAATTGTTCGCCCTGCAGTAAATGGGCTTTTTCGTTTTTGCCACCTTCCGAAAAGTTAAGCTCCGTAACGCCCGCGCTGGCGGGTTGATCGGTAACCCCCAAACCCTTTAAAAAATACTTACCTGTGCCCCTGTAGTTTTCACCTACTTCGATAGACGGAAACGTATAGTCGCCGTAACGATTGGCGTTTGTGAGCGCATCGTTCGGGGCCAAAATGCCAAACAGTTGAACCTCGCCTTTTAATTCCGGTTCTGTGGCTGGTTCAAGCTTTACGGCAACCACATTACCGCCCGAAAAATAGCGGCGGTGGTCGAACCACATTTGGGGGGTAAACACTTTGGTGTTAAAGGTTTCGACTATATCTTCTAGCCATTCTTTTTTAACTACCCGGCCGTCTTCCTTGCCATGCACTACAGGGCCACTCGTGGCCAGCGCTACCCAGCCTGTTTTTAGTTTTCGTGGCATAGTTAAAACCCTGTATTAATTGTTGTGTACATGTTTTGGTAGCCGTTACGGCTTTGCATGCTGAAACAATACGCCGGGTTTTTTATTGGCTCAAAGCGTTTTGGTACTGGTATTTTCTGTATGGGCAAAACAGGAATTAACAGGAATAGAACAACCCCCACTTTCTAGCGTGCGCCCCCTAGAATGCGCACATGGCCACCACTTACGCTCCCGAAATAAAAGACGCCGCAAAGCTTATGTATTTGCGCCGCTGCTCCGTGCGCAACATAAAAGACGAATTAAACTTAAATTCAGAAAGGGTTGTTTACCAGTGGGCCAAGGCTGGCGAATGGGAAAACCTGGTTAGCCACGAAACCGTAGAGCAAGCCACATCACGCAAAATTATTGCGTTAGTTGAGAAGCCAAACAAAACAGACGCCGACTATAAAGAGCTAACAAAGCTTGGCAACCTGCTAGAACAAATGGCCGGGGTGGAAATTAAAAAGGCCCGCGCTGTAAAGGAAAGAGCGCTAGCCGCCAGGGCCGAAAACGGTAGCGGTGAAAGCACGAAAAAAAACGGCAAGATTAAAAACGATTTAAGCCAGGTAACCGCCGAAGAGCTGGAAGCGGTAAGGAAGGAATTGTTTTTTGACTACCAGCAAAACTGGTACGACCACCTAGTAGAACGTATACGCTTTATTTTGAAAAGCCGCCAGATTGGCGCCACCTACTATTTTGCCTGGGAAGCGCTAGAAAACGCGATTTTAACCGGCGATAACCAAATATTCCTTTCGGCCAGTAAAAACCAAGCCGAAGTATTTAAAGCTTACATTATGCACTTTGGGCGCGAATATTTTGGCGTAGAGCTTAAAGGCGCCGATGTAATTGATATAAACACCCACAAGGGCCGGGCTGAATTACGTTTTGTTTCGACTAGCGCCCGCTCTGCCCAAAGCTACCACGGCCACCTGTATATAGACGAGGTTTTCTGGATACCAGGGTTTGAAAAATTAAACCAGGTTGCCAGCGCCATGGCGTCACACAAGAAATGGCGCAAAACCTATTTCTCTACCCCTTCAGTTACCACCCACGGTGCATACCCTTTGTGGTGCGGTGATAAATACAACGAAGACCGCAAGAAAAAACACGACTTTGATCTAACCCATAAAACATTGGCTAAGGGGCATAAGGGCAAAGACGGCATTTGGCGTAACGTGGTAACGGTTGAAGACGCCCAACGCATGGGCTGTAATTTATTCGACATTGACCAGTTGCGCAACGAATACAGCAAAGCCGAATTTAACAACCTGTTTATGTGCGCGTTTTTGGAGGCGGGCCTTTCCGTTTTCGATTTATCCAAACTGCTGGAATGCGCCATTGACAGTAATGTGGTGTGGGCCGACTTTAAAACGAAGACCGTGCGCCCCTTCGGCAATAACCCGGTGTGGCTCGGTTATGACCCCGCGCGCATTGGCGACCAAAGCAGCGTTTGTGTAGTGGCGCCGCCCCTTAAACCCGGCGGTAAATTTAGAATACTGGAAAAAATAAAGCTAAAAGGCGCGTTTAGCTACCAAGCCGCCCGTATTGAAGAACTTACCCAAAAATATAACGTGCAGTTTATAGGCGTAGATTGTACCGGCGTTGGGCTGGGTGTGTTCGAGCAAATAAAAGCGTTTTACCCCCGCGTTACGGCCATACATTACGGTATGGAAACAAAAACCAACCTGGTATTAAAAGCCTTAGATGTAGTGGACGCTGCGCGCATTGAATGGGACGCCGAACACACCGACATTGCCCAGGCGTTTTTACAGGTGCGCCAAACCACCACCGGTAACGACCGTATAACCTATGTAGCCGACCGAACCAGTAAAACCGGCCACGCCGATATTGCCTGGGCCGTTATGCATGCCCTAAGCAACGAACCCTTAAGCGGCAAACGCCGAAAAGCCACCGTTAGTTTTGCGAGTTAAACAATGGAAAAACCACGCATTAAATTGAAATCAAATACGGCCAGCAAAAAAGCGATGGCGTTTAGTTTTGGCGACCCAGAACCCGTGCTAGACGGCCGAATAGCCGATTACCTTGGGGTGTTTGCTTCTGAGCATAAGCAGTACTACGAACCGCCCGTAAGCCAACAGGGCTTAATAAAAACATTAAGGGCCAACGCGCACCATTGCACCATTCCCTATTTTAAGCGTGACCGCCTTGTACAGCATTTTAACCCCTCCGATACACTTAACTCTTTCGAACTGGGCGCGGCCGCATTTGAATATTCTGTATTTGGCCACTGCTATTTTCAAAAAATACTCAACCCCTTTAAACAATTGCTGCGCTACAAACACCTACCCGCGCTGAATATGCGCCGCCTGCTGCAGGCCGACCGCTACGGTATGCTGGGCAAAAACGACGTTATAAATAAATATAAAAAAGGGGAAATTGTTCAGTTAAAAGAATACGACCCTGTGCAATCTATATACGGCGCGCCGCAATACCTGGGGGGTATTCAATCGGTGCTGCTGAATGAGTCGGCTACGCTGTTTAGACGCCGCTATTACAACAACGGCGCGCATATGGGTTACGTGTTTTATACCGCCGATGCCAACCTCGACGAAGACGATGAAACGGCCCTAAAAGAGCAAATTTCGCAGAGTAAAGGCGTGGGCAATTTTCGCAGTATGTTTTTAAATGTACCAGGGGGTAAGCCCGATTCTGTAAAAATCATACCCGTTGGCGATATTGCCACAAAGGACGAATTTGAACGTATTAAGAATTTAAGCCGCAATGACATTTTAAGCATGTGGCGCATACAGCCAGCACTCGCAGGGATAATGCCCGAAAACAACGCGGGCTTTGGTGATGTAGAGAAAATACAACGCATGTATTTTGAAAATGAGGTGGTGCCCATACAGCAAGTTTTTTTGCAGCTTAACGAGAATTTGCCCAGGGCTAGGCACATTTCATTCAACAACCCACACACCGAAAAGGATTAATAATTATGCTACCATGTGTAATAACTAATCTTTGTGGGTTTTGTAATATGCGTGTGGAGTGCCCTGAATGCTTTAGACCGGCGGTGGTTAGCTCGCGTAAACGCATGAGTGAACAGGTTACTAACCTGTATTGCAGTTGTTCAGACCCCGAGTGTGGGGCTAGTTTTGTGTCTTCCCTCAGCTTTAGCCATATATTGTCACCATCGCGTAAACAGTCGCAAAACGTAATTGCCGAATGGCTGGCAAAATTAAGCCCGGCAGACCGGGCAACTCTATTAAAACAGGCTAGCTTTGATTTAGACTAGCCAGCGCTGTTTTGGCCTCTTCCAGTAATTCAACGGCCCCTTGGCGGGCCTCGTCTGTTATAAGTTCCCCTCGCACCTCTAGTAAGCTTTGCACCACCGCTAAATGCTTTCTAGCCCTGTCCGGTGTTATAGCGTGCTCCGTTGCTTCCTTGTTGGTTCGCATAGATATAGCTCTCCTTTTTCTAGTGCATATAGATGGACTACGCGCCGTTCTTACGGTTCCTGATTTCGTTGTTTTGCCTTATTTGATCCCACAAATGTCAGCTTTAATCCATATTCTTGGCTGATTATTAAACATTCAGAACAAGATTTCTACGCCATGTGTTTTTGGTCCTTAATTACCTAACGGGTTAATTATTGTAACGGGCCACTCATTTGTTTAGAGTTTGGGCGGGATTGCTTCGCGCTAGAAAAACGCAAAACAATTAATGACTGACCAACGGAAAATGCAACGGCATGTTAAACATTAAAGGGAGTAAAGCGCCAATAGGCTGCCCCGAGTGCGGGCGGGAGTATTCTCGTTCGGCGAAGGCGTGCCCAGGGTGTGGGAGAGACAACAAAAAAATTTCGCGCGGCGGGTGCATGGTTTTAATGGGGCTTACGGTTTTAGTTGCCGTACTGCTTTATTGGATTTCTTTATGAGTCGTTTCTAGCCACTGGACCAATAGGCCTTCTGTATTTATAAATAAAAGTAACTCTATGGATGTAACAGCAACCGCAAGCGAGAAAACTCTGAATATAGGAGCCCATGCATGTCAATAGCGTAAAATAACTTAGAGGTAATTAAGGGTACCATTAATTGGCGCCCTACTTTCAGGGATCAAGCAGATAACAAAGCGCTCTATACTTAAATCCAACTCCGATTTTATCGTTTAAGTGGCCCATTCATTCCATCTATTAAAAAAATCAATCACATTAGCGACTAAGAACTAAATATGGAGTGATCCTTTCCCTGAGCAATGGGAAACCAATAAAAACAATGGTAGCATCGGCGCCGCTTAACCGTTGACAAACAGCGCTAAGCAATACGTAGGATTTAATTTGAATCAAGGAGTAAGGAATGACACGCATATTTGTTTTTTTGGCATTGGTAGGAATCAGCAGCATTTCGAGTGCTGTAACAGTGGGGCAGTTTATTGATGCCTCCGAAGAGTTTCTTGATTGTAACGATACTTCTTACCCACTTAATGAGGTGTGCAGTATTGTTCAAGATAGAGTAAACCAGAAACTCGCCGATGCGGGTTTGTCTCTGACTAATCGGGGGATACTATACTCTCAGGAAGAATCCACAAATACGGTATTGAAAAATAGTTGCACTCGAAAAACTACGCTTAAAAGGCAACGGTTGGAGTTGTTATTGAAACGATCCGCCTCACTTAATCTTTCGGGAAATATGGTTAGCGAACCAACAGTATTTGCTATCTCTCTGCCTAGTGAAGCCTATGCCCGCATGGACTTAGTTGATGATATTGGCCTAAAAAATTGGTTCGCCTGTATCATAATAGGTGAAGATAACTATTATGCAGATGCTCAAGTTAACATCGATGCACAATTGCTCGCATTCCTGTCACTAGAGCCAAAGTACGCCATTTCAAATTCGGGTGAAATTGTAATTGAATTAGGGCCTATTTTTGATCTTTCAATAAATGTAGATCTGAGCGATCTAAACTTCGATATTCACGGCGTCAGCGCCTGGAGTGGGCTGGTTGGTAATTTGCTAAGTTTACCCAACGCTTTTCACAATCAAGTTGACAATATATTGAATTCTGAAAGTATCGATACTTTAATTGAAAGCACCCCAGCGCTAGTCTATACCCAAGACTGGGCGCAGGGTGTAATCTTGACTAATTACGGTATTGGAGACCCTCTGAATATTAGTGGTCTTGTATCAGATTATGCCGAAAAATTAGCCAATGAAGATGCGACAACACGTGCCAACAACTACGGAAATGATGTTCAGAGAACAGTAAATAGTAAAATTAGGAATGCCTTAGCATTAGATTATAAGGGTAAAGCCTATTTTGCTTTTTCACCAACTTTACAATCAATCCCAGTAACGCAAGCGCACAAGGATCTTATTAATCCTCCCTCGAATTGTGGAAAGTACTATGGGTCAGTATCGGGTTCCATAATGAGCGCCGAGGTACCTAAAATTGAACAATTCTGCGGGGCGTGCGGGTTTATAGCTGAAGTGGAGGATGGGTATAGAGGTGTTGGCGTACCCAACTTAGATGTATCTTGTAAATAGCAATTAGCTCGCTTACGTTAAAGGTGCCGGGCGTGTACCCGCCCGGCGCTGACTTTCTCCGTTTAACGTGTCCGAGCCTAGTCAGAAAGAGCACGACGGTTGGTTGGCGTTGTTGCTGCCCCTCAACCGTGAAACCATTATAGTACGCTCCGAGCGTACTACGCAAGAGTTTCTTTATAGTCTTTGTAGAATTTAATCAGGCTTTTTTTGTTTAATGCCCCCCAGTTTTCTATCGAAAAAACCGG
>ENA-OREC01000107-OREC01000107.1-marine-metagenome-genome-assembly--contig:-NODE-107-length-21813-cov-12.380935_pt1 | contig 21813 bp, 11 predicted proteins | sample MGYA00248626_ERZ508543 | MGnify/ENA primary metagenome ERZ508543 (study PRJEB26211, sample SAMN05518279) | marine metagenome | isolation source: Puget Sound, Washington, USA | host: Bankia setacea...
TCTGCTACACAGTTGAGACTATTTCTGCTACTCAGTTGAGACTATTTCTGCTACTCAGTTGAGACTATTTCTGCTACTCAGTTGAGACTTTTTCTGCTACTCAGTTGAGACTATTTCTGCTACTCAGTTGAGACTATTTCTGCTACATAGTCTATATATCTTTCTGCTACACTGGTTGAATGTGACTTGTTTGCCAGCTGTTTGTGTCAGGTCAGAAGGTAGATGTTTAGCTTTGCGTATTCTGTAAAGTATTCTCTGTAGAGTATTCACTAGATATCGCTAGATTGTTGCACAGGAATGGCACTGAACGTCAATCTTAGGGCATTTTATCTGTGCAGGTGAAAGGTTGCAGCAGTTAGCAGTGTAGGTGTACAGGTATTTTCCCAGACTCACTTCCCTCATACACGTTGCTGTTGATAACAGATTTTTCCTTCTCCCAGTTGTCTGTGTTGCAGAATAATAAGCAGAGAAACTGTCAGCTTCTTCTTGCTTCATTTTCGTATTATTTCTACCCCACCCCCCACAGGAAAGTTCAGAAAAGTTTACCAAATTGCAAAACAAGGTATAAATGATCTAGCTGGAAAGATATTCATTTTGAAAATATCTAAGTACATCAATGGTTGTACTATATCACTTCTGATAGGATAATTGGATGATTATGAAACATCACAATTTTGGAACTATTTATCTACTGTTTAAATTTTCTAGATATGATCTTCGGTTACCTTTTTGAAAGAAATACTACCAGGGTACTGTTGAAACGATGCCAAAGCCTGATGATAAGCTGATTGGTTGAGATTGAATTAATAGGTGTCATGGGGTACTTTGAATATTTATAGATATGAATTATTGGTGAAATACGAATTATTGGTGAAAGATCTGTATTGATAAAATGTTATTTGGTCTATTTTCAGGAGCATGTAAATAGATTAGAACCATGACTCAAGCCAAATTTTTTGATTTTGATGAAAAAGAAGAATATTATGAAGAGGAGGAGGAGATCAAACAGCCCCGCAAGCCCGGTGAGGCTCCAGATGGGGGTTGGGGCTGGATGGTGGTGTTTGGGGCGTTTCTCTGCTGTCTATTAATTGAGGGGCTCCTATTCTCAGTGGACGACCTTAAAGCTGAGATCCGCGATTATTACCAAGTCAGCGAGGAGAGCCTTAGATCCATTGGCATCCTCATGTACGCGTTCTCACTGCTTGGAGGTAAGTGTGCTTAGACCGGTTTTGTATTCACTGCGTTATCTGAATTTTCTTGACCAGACTATAACTCTTGCTTTGAAGAATTATCATAACTTGTCACACATATTCTTCATGTAACATATACAACCTGGCCTTCCACTGATGGTCAGATACAGTTGGGAAAGTTGACCATCAGTTGTAGTAAAGCTGTGGAACACACTGTGTAAACTAAGTAAATCCTGTATAGACTGATGACTATGTTAATACATCGTATTAAATGGGACTGTCTAGATAAAAGGTCAAGGGATTAACAGACTGGCAAGTGGCTCAAACTATAACTACCATGTCAGCAGGCTCAACATGTCGCCTTCATGCTTCTCAAACTTTAAAATTGTTACCTTATAATAGCTCACATATGGTATTGGGGAATCCAGTAAACTCCTTACTAAAGCAGGCTGCAATATTTTCTATTCAGCAATCGGATATTTTACAAACAGTGAATACTTCAGTGCCTGCAGCACTTTGATATTCATATGCATTCCAAACAACTCTGCACAAGCTGGCGCTATTCAGTATCATTACAGCCGATATCCTATATTTGATTTAAATGTACTTATTTTGGGTACGAAATACTAATATTATTCTTAATAAATGAGATCGAATGATTACATTCTTTGATATTGATTTAACATTAGAAGATCTTGTAGAAGTTTTGAGTTCACACTAATTTCCAAAGATTTTCCATATTGTCAACAAGATTGGATAATATACCTGGTCTTAAATGTAACCCTAATGTGTAGCTGTTTCATACAAAGTTTCAGAATTCTGTATGTTGTATATTACAGGTCCGTTGGCGAGTGGACTTGTAAAAAGGTTCAATCATCGGTACGTGGCCATGGGTGGAAGTGCAGTCGTATGTGTGGCCCTGCTAGTCAGTACACAGATGCCAAATATACCCCTTCTACGCCTCACATATGGTGTCTTAGCTGGTAAGTTATGGCCCTTTATAATTACAGGAAAGTTATGCTTTTAAGACCACAGGATGTTAAAGATCTGTCGGTCCTCTTATTATAATCCCCTATTTTCGGTCCCAAAACCGTTCATATATCACTGTAATTTTGACTCTTCATAAAGACTACTTCTTTGCAGTCCTGAGTGTGGCCCTAATGTCAGAACTTCAATATAATTGTCTTCTGTTTCAGGGTTTGATATGACTGTGATTACAATTTTTGGTTCAAAACCGAACTAAAGATATCACATTGATCAGACTTAATTGAAAACATTAACTCGCTTTTTAAAGTATGCTGTCTATAGGTAGTGCTCTTGTTGATAGGCAGTTGTGAAGAGTAGTCAAAGTTGTGTAATCCGAGAAGGCCTGAAGAAATGAATCTTCCTCAACCCATGAAATAAATATGAAGTTTAAGGTCATAAATTATATCGTAATGTATCTCTTACCCTCTGAGCATCGGCAGGTGCATTTATTAAAATAGGAAGAGATAGCAAAGTTACTGAAGTACTTATTGTCTGCGATATGGCACAACTTGAGGTCATCAGTAATAAGGGAGCTATCAAATATTTCATAAAAATGCCACGTAGTTAATAATTGAACAATAAATCTAGATCCTCTTTGAGCTCAAGGTGAAATTGTTAACACCACAACACGTCTCTGGGTAAAGCTGATGAAAAAAATCCCTGCAAGTGTAAATGTGCAGCATATCTCTCTCCTACAGAAATAACATGCACTGTGTTTCTGCATGCAGACATGTATACAACTTTAGCATAGAGGGTTTTCTCCGTCTTTGTGGGGCTGTGCAAACTGTTAAGTCTTCGAAAATCAATGACACAAGCCTGCAGTGTGAACAGTTGAGAGATTTCTAGCTGTTTACTGTTGCCTCGAGTGTGCAATTGAATGGAGAGAAAGAGGGTTTTAATGTCCCGAATAGATTGATAAAAAAAACTGGCGAAACTAGTACTAATACATTGAGTGTAGCAAATAAAGCAATACATGGCAGGATTCTAGGTTAGTAGAGCAGCGTTAAACCAGCTACTAAGTGTAGATCTAGGACAGACACGGTATTGCTGGGTGAATAAAGATGCATCGTAGATCCAATAAACTCTACACTTGTCAAGACCCCATACCGGCTTTTGTGAAGCAAAGATCAGCAATGTTTTTAGTACCTGGTCGAGGTTGTGAAACATAGAAACTAATGATGTATGGGGTTTTACTGTGTGCCAGAAACATAATGTACAAATCAGAGAGGAAATGGTGAAACTGATAGTTGAGATGATTTAAAATAAACTGTTAAGGTGTAAAATCGGTGAAGCACAGGTAGATATTGTGTACCTTAGTAGCTGAAGATGGATTCAAAGATTGAAGCAGTTAGTTTCAAGTTACTGATTGAGTAGATTCAAATACTCTCCGTGTACCCTAGATCCAGTTTTGGAGGGTTTGAGTTTACAAACTGTAACAGCTAAAATAGATCTGTAATAAAGGTTCTATTCTGCCCGATATTTTGAAGGTCATTAATAAGTGAAGCGTGGCGAACAAACAGCTCTAGCCTGGGTACAATGCTTTTAAAGATAGATTCTCTTAATTGATCGCTGTAATAATGTCGAGTATGCCAGCTAGCAAAGCAAAACTGGGGAGTTAATAATCCAAAAGTAGAAGTGCATCGTAAAATTTCCTAATTATGTTATGGTGTAGCTTTTAGATATTATGGTACATATTTAACATGCACGGCAATCTGATTTTTGCTTTCCTAGTTTATTTATAGAATTTAAGTGTCGTTTCTGCACTAAAGAGGAAAGTAGGTTTATACACTAAACAGCTGACGCAAAAATGAGGCACAACAATAAAACTTGAGTATAATGTTCTACTCTATGTGCAGATGCTGTCTTACAATGTCAAGGTCATACATGTATATTGACCTAGAAATGAGCAGTGCATTAATGTGTGAAAATAAATAAGCAGAGCCTAACATCTTTCCAAGGTTAACAATAGCTCTTCTTTCATCCGGTTTTGTTTCCTTTTCCACAACTTCTTGCCTTAAATGTAGTGACGTGATTTTTGTGTGTGGTTTATTATTAATTACTCATTGAGGTGTACTGATTTTTTAATTTTTTATTTCATTTTTATTTTCCTGTGTTCAAAAGTGCTTATTTGGTGAAACATGTTTTGTATCTTTTCCAGGTGTTGGTCTTGCACTTGTTGGTTTGCCAGCCGTTGTCATAGTAGCGGTATGGTTTGAGCATAAGCGAGCCTTTGCCACCGGTCTGGCTGTAATGGGTGCGGGTGCGGGTGTGTTCATCTTCGGGGCGTTAGTCAAGCACTTGTTAGAGAATCACGACTGGAGGAGCGCTCTAGTGATTGTGGCCGCTATGTTTCTGAACTGTGCTGTAGGAGGGGCTTTATTTCGATCTCTGACACACGCTAAATCGAAAGGCATGAAGCGGGGTGTCATTCAACGTGGTGCAATTATGAAGGCCCTGATTGCAGAGAAGGAACGACAGAGGACAATCTCAAATGGCTCACTCGACAACTGTATAATCACTAAAGACAATAAGTTAATTAAGATAGACAAAATAGACCTCAGAAATAAAAGTAACTCATATATTAACAGATTGAAAGAGACGTTTGGGTTCAGTTCTCGCAGTTTAAACAGGTCAAAGAATTCACTAGTGGTGCCAAAAGTTGTTGTCGACCCGAGCAGTCGGCCTCGATCTCCAAGAACCTCAGTTAAATCTATCACACCGAAACCCGTGGCCACTCCTCCCCCGACCCCTAAAAGGGACAGCGGTGGGAGCGATGACAGTGGATGTGGGAGCATGGAAAACTCACCAAAATTAGGACCTGTTACAAATAGTTACGAAGCCTTGCCTAGAGACGATCCCTGGGATACTAGAAACTTAGTTGTTAAATTGCCTCCAAAGGAAGGTGATGAAGCAAACACATCGTGCAGTGATGGGCAAGCAAACAATGCCACTGTAGTGGACACTTTAAATAATTTAGATACCCCAGGTACCTCAGTTTCACGACCTAACGAGGAGAGAATAGACCCTTCTTTCTTAGCTAATAACATGTCACCCGCTGGCAGTTTCCGTAGCATTAACAATCGTGTTCGAACTATCTCAAACTCTACGACACTAAGTAGTAAATATAACAGTTTGTGTCGGTCAGGTCGTGATGGCAGTGTGATGACTGTGCCAAGTATGCACTCTATGGATATGAGTCAGATTTACGAGGAAGAGCCTACGAACTGTAAATTCCTCCGTAAAATGTTTAAACTCCTTGAACTGGACCTGTTGAAGTCACGCACGTTCTTACTTCTCATCTTCACGAGCTTTCTTACAATGTCAGGTATGTACTAAACTTAGTTTTGTATTATTCTAGCCAGTGCACCAAATTTCCACTTTTCCTATCATTTGATTTTTTTTTTGTTGGGGAGAAAAATCTAAATTTTCATTCACAGAAAGTTTGTTTAAACGAGAGCGACACTACATTCAAAGTTTATCTAGATACAAAATTGGTCTACATGCACCAGAATGCTATACTCATCCTTATTTGGTAGCAGAATTGTATGAACTAGATAATGATAATAGAAACACTGTTCCAAGTAATATGATTGGCTTTCCAACTATTTTCGATGAGTTAGAATTTAGAATTAAAGGCATTACTAGGAATTTTGAGGGGAACCAAACAGTAGTCTAGTCAGTCAGTTGGGAAGGGGAAAGCTGTTTAGCATGCATGAACTTGTTCACTCTTATGGTGACGAAGAGTTGGGTGGAGAGACTTGGTCTGAATGACGGTCAAAGTATTAAAGTGGATAGAAAACAAGTCTTTGAAGTAGGTTGACTTGAGCACTCACCGCAAAATCATGCGACGTTTAGTTAGTCCTCCGACACTTTCGTACATTGTTGCCTTTACTTCTCAAAGTGATAATTGTATGTGTTGGCTTACTGATCAAGTGGCGGGTTGTAAATTACCATAAACAAGTTTACACAATATCGTTTTGGTGGAAGTTAGATAAGTGCTACATACATTGATGTTAGATAAAACGTCTATTTGTGGTGGTAGAATGTTGAAGTAGCTGCTAGGTACATTAAGGCCCTCATTGTTGTCTTTGGCATTTGGTTTTGTACAATGTTAGCTGGATCGTGACTATAAACCGGACAAGGGTGAACCTTGGACTGTATAGTTATATCTGAGCACGTTCCTTGGTAAACAGCTGGTAGTACATAGAAACCAACGTCTCCATGAAAACAAAACCAATGAAAACTGCTTTATACCAGCGTCTATGAAAACAAAAAAACAATTTCTAATAAAATCTAAAAAATCCATGACTGTTTGAATAAAGACTTGGTGTTCATCAACAATATTGAGTAGTACTCCAAAGACGCGATCTGATTTAGTCTATGCATTTTCTGATGTCTCATTCTATCCCTGGTAGTTACAAGATACATGGCCGGCCTTGACCATGTGACCATTAGATAGCGATTCTGTAATGTGCTTCCAAGAGTGTAATGTCCTTGTATATTCTAGGACACGTCTTGTTTAGATAACTGGCTTATAAGTATGGTGTACTATTTCAACATTGCTGTTTATAGATACACGTGGTCCTTGGCCCTTGAATTGAATAAATAGATAACAATAATCGTAAGGGAAAATGAATGTGTACTTTGAATTGTGGTCTGTGTTTGGACTTTAGTTTCCCTCATGTAACTTGAACAGGTGTTACCTCTCTGCACTTAGCAACCAGGTGATCAGGTCTTATCAATATATAAAGTGTTTACATGTATGTGTGATTGACACTTAGGTAATCCTCATGTTAACTTTGATTGGGCCTTCCTTCCTTATATGATTCAAGATTGACTTAAGTCCAAGCAAGTCTCTCATGTCCATAGTGCAAATAAATCACAGAGTTCCAATCATTAAATGTGTGAAATTATCTTTAATCTAATAAGTGTTCTTTCATGTTACTACACTTTAGGGTTTTAATAGATTTAGGTTTTATTTTTACCACCTGTTTGTCTTGATGAAAAAACTGTTAAACCCATCATAAACAAATAAAATCAAAATGGCGGCCACTACACATCCATACTACATCCATGAATTATTGGCTGAGGAACAGTGTACAGTTTTAAGTTGAGTGGAAAATAGTGCTCTTGGTCTAGAAACAGAGTTTAACATACTACGTTGTTTCTGGTTTGAGAATATAGGTTTAAAAACAAACAATGGAGAATATCACCGAGAACGTAAACTATTTGTCACTGACCCATTTCTTTCCCATGTGTTGACCAAGAGACTGACTGACTAACTAGAATAACATAGTTCATAACAATACAGTGATGTTGTGGTGTTATTTAACATGGGGAGTGTGGGAAAACAACATGCTTGTGGTCTGGTGAGCTTGGTTCAGCATCACTTGGGAATGTAATCAGAAACAAATGCTATCTTACTGTTATTTTTAAAGTGAAAACAGAGATTGCAAAGACAATTAACTTTTACTGGCCCTAAAACTGTTTTTCGTTTATTGCCTGTTGTTTTCCTATAGTTTTACTGGACTAAATTATGTTTTCCCATTCACAGCCTAATTTGGAGTGATGACTTTACTGTTTAAACATGTTCTATCTCGCGAAACATTCCATTTTTATTGTGACAAAAAGGAAGAGAATGATAAGTGTGTATAGATAATTAATCACAATTTATTGCAAGATTGTTAAGACTGTCGCTCACTAGGGAAAAATGTTCACACAAAAAGTTGATTCTGTGTGGCTTTTATCGGTCATTTGTGACATGAGGCTGGTCAAGGTGGCGCTTATTTGTACAAGTGTGACCATCTGGACAGTGGACATTGACTTAAGCTACTAACTACCGGTCAGCAGCCTTTTTGTTCTAAACATCATCCATACAATCCTTGAGTTTTTATAAATTAGAGTTTTCTGTACATTAGTCATTTTAAATAGATACGAAAGAGTTTAAATTTGGCATGCAGACAGAGATCTGTTACATTGATTATCGGATATTAGACTCAACTCGCTTACTGACCTTCTCGATTATCATACAGTTACCTTAGATAGAAGTTAAATACCGTCACTTTTATGTCACTTTTATATCTTACGTGATTTTTTCAACATTTTCTTAAACATCTGGCCCAGTGTTTCAGAAGTAGTCCTTGACTTATCTGAATGGACTTTAATCAACCAGTCACCTAATGGACTTAGATTTAGAGATTTGACCACAAAAAGAATCCTGATTGAATTTCATGAAGCAGAAGATATGAGCATAATGGACAGTAACTGGTAATTTTGGGTCAAGTGATTGGCGACTCTGATAAAGTGTTAGGAACCCCAGCAACAGACAAATGACAGGTGTTTAATTTAGCCATAGAGTTCAATGTCCACGAGAGGTCAGTGGTATTTTCATGTAGATCCAGGCATCTAGGTGGACATTAACACCGTTCCGCTGAGATCTAGTTAATGTGGGTAGATCTTGAGGATACGTTTCAGGGGTAGACTTGGTGTAGGTTTTCTAAAATGATTAACCATCCAAGTACCCGGGGTTATTGTAGGTACAGTTGGTCATTGCACTGTCGTGGCCAAGTCAATCCATTAGGTAATCGCTCATGCTTATGTTTCCCTACTGAGTTTTACCATCCATGTCTGGTATTATGTCCATATTCATGCATGTGACTATTGTAAAAGGTGGTTTGGTAATTCTAGTATATACATAATTTACAACTTAGGTTGGCATTTAGAATAAGTTTATAAGGGGGATATTAACGGATATATTACTTGGTATTATAAGCTATTGGATAAAGAAATCATTTAGGAGTTTAATCAACTTCAAAGCTTGTATGTAACGTCAATGGTGCTTTGTTGACTCAATATTACCTATAATATATTAATTTCTTTGTAGAGATATTAGTCTTATTTATGCTTCTATTCGACATAGCAAGTAAAGTCTTCTGTATAGATATTAGCTGGTGTATTCAATAAGTTTGTCCGCTCAGTGTATGGTTATTAGTGTTCAGACAGGTTGTGGGTAGTGGTTGTAAATGAAGGCTATTTGGTTAATGTTGGCTATTTCGGATATCGTACAATCATACAAGTAGGCAAGCAAGTAACCCGCTCAACACGGCAATGGTCAGTGTTAAAAGAAGTTCAATGTCTGCTTACAGAGAGGAGAATACCGGCAGCGGACACGGCTATTGTTTGTTGATATAATATTAGTCAGACATGCCTGTTTTCAGCCGAGATGTTTGGGTGGTTAGGAAGGTGGGTGGGGGGGGGGGGGGGGGGGGCAGGTATTGGCGATCTGGATAAACAAAACCCTATATAACAACAGGTATATTGAGTATGGAGCAAAAAACGGCTAAGTAAGTGTAGACGTATATCGTGTCATTACACTGTTGGTATAATCTACTATATCCACGTTTAATACGTCCCACACATTATTGATGAAAAACATGTAAGACAAAAGAATCCTTGGCTATATAGTTAGTTAGTTAGTTTGTTAGTTAGTTGGTAAGTTGTTCGTTACATGTAGTTCACTAAGATTGTCTTCTTAATTATGTTGATCATATCTGCTTAACGATGACCTACAGCTTGGAGTAGATCCAATCATGAAGTATCTGAGAGTAACAGTCGGGAGTAACGGTCAAGCGATAGAACAATAGTTCAAAATGTGGTAATGGATTCCTGTCTGGGCCATATCTTGGAAAGTACAAAAGGGATTTAATTGAAACTTGGTACATACATAGATGTTAATAAGAGGAAGTGCAGAAGACAAGAACCATAATCCTATCTTACATTTTACTTGAGTTATCTCTCCTTATTACTTTTCATAAAGGGTGGGTTTTCTTTGTCATGTCTTGGTGTAAAAGTGGTGTTTGATTACAAGATCTGCCTTTTATAGACAATAGGCATTTGGGGAGCATTCCTAGCTTCCAGCGATTTCCTTGTTCAAGATGGCCGCCATTGGATATCGGTAATATTTTTTATAAATTGTGTTCAACACAGCAATTGGTATGAGCACCGTTACTCTATTTACCAAGTTTCATGTCAACAGTGTTACTTATATTTAAAATGGCTGATGTTCCCGCCAATTTCAAATTTCAGATTAGGTCCATAGCTAAAAATGTTCTCCATGACACACGTCTACACTGCGACTCCATTATAACGCAGTCCTAGTGCAGTTATAGAACCAGTGCCAACTATTATTGAAACAATATTTATGTACCAAAAGTATGTTTATGACTAACGTAAGCAACTGGTCACATAACTTCTTTTCTATTTCTTGTTAAAAATGATAACACCACAATGGTTCTATAGGATATTTTCAGAAAATGTTTGAATTGATTAACATAAACCAACCCTAGTGATATAGTAATGGAGAAGAGAAAACAAAGAGTGGGACCTTAAATAAAAGTCTTGAGAGATGTGGGCTGGAGATAACATTTAAATTCAAAATACTAAGTGCTTTCGGATTAAGTTCAATTCAACGGTCAAGTATGAAATGCCTTGAACCAAAATTTACATGGTCAAATATTGGTTTTTGTTGTCTATCATAGAATCAAATCATAAGTTCGGACATTGGCATGGTGATTGGCCTACTTCGCTTGAACCTGTAAAGTTAAAACTAAAGTATGTGCTCAGTTCACTTAAGGCCAGACAGATGTACATATTTGTTGATGAGGTGATAACATAACAGGTGTCGAATCTAACGTCAGTGTTTTGTTAACTTATCTTCAAACTTTAGGAAAATTATCTCAAATGTTTTGCCTCGACAGCTTGTCTTAAAACAGAATCAGTCACATCTTTTGATAACGACAACGTTGAAATTAGGACGGTATCAGTTCACTTCTGTCATCAATAGTTTTGTCCTAAATCTTGTTTTGGACTAACTGTAGTAGTCTGGAACACAAATGGCTTTTATTTCAGGTATTGTTGTTGAGAGGAGATTACCTTCAAGTGTTGTATGTGGCGTAACAGACTGTGGAGTACTAACTAACTTACACAATCATATGACTAAGTCTCAATAAAAGGCGATGACTTCTGTAACTCATTATGCTAAAGATTCCATTCTCGATGAGGTCACAATTTGTGAAAAATAGGTTGGTCTAGTAAAACATAATATGAAATGTCTGAGAGGAACAAGATGCTTTTTCTGATGCTTTTTTCTGATGATTAACAGTTGGTTGTCTGTGACCCGAGCTGTATTGGGTTGGCACAGTTGAATTATTTTACCAGTATGTGCATTATTAAACTGTAATGCTAGTTTGCCTAATACTGTTCTCTTCAATCATGTTTAATAGATCTGCTCATGGTCATTTTTAGGGGTGAAAGCAAGAGTGCCATTGAATATAAAAGTAGATAGAATCGTTTCAAATTCACCCTTTATCTATAGTAAGAAGGCTGGAGTGTGAAGTGTTCACAAGCTATATGGTTCTCTATTTCAAATCACTTAGAACTGTGTTGCTTTCACATCAGGGTGTAATAACTCTTTTTACAATATGTTCACCTAGCAGTTTCAGTTAACCTCCTTAGATATCAACTCCTAACTGACAAAGTAGCTACGACAGGTCTTGGTTTATGGCATGAGATAAGGAAACAAGCTCAACAGAAACCAGATTATCCGAGAATACGTCAAGGTCTCTCTCTCTCAGTAAAACAAATACGATTATTCCATGGTTTTAACTAGGTTTATGGGTTTTCTGTCCTTTTTGAATTGCATTTCATGGTTTGGTATGGCATTTAGTTACCCTATCAGTTTTAGAAATTTACAAAAAATCGCTTGAATTCAAAGGTTGCTGTTTTTGCTGTTGTCAATCAAGAGGTCACAAGTTCAAGGTGTGGCACGATGTTTGTGTTTGTTTTAGGAAAGTGTTTGTTGATGTACTATAACACTACGCTACAACTGCTGATTAGTGGTTTAGGATTGGTTGCTCTTTTAATTGCAAGAATCAAATATAAATGACTTAACAATCTATCTTATTCCCTGTGATGAATGTACATCTAAGGCAGCAGGATCTATACCAAAGATGTATATCTTATTAGTATTTAATAACTGTTTGTCTTCATATAGTGATAATAGCTCAAGTGTGTTCACTGTAACAAAACTTTCTCCTCTTTGATTTAGTTTGACCTGTGAGCATTACTGGTGTGTGAGATGGAAATACACGTTATCTGACCCTTAAATTGTTCTTTGACCCTTTTTACACATTCTGTGACCCTTTAATAACTACCCACCTTGTTTACTAGCACTATCATTTCCTCGTCTGGTCTAAACTGTACAAACAACACCACCACACTTGATGAGCTTGTGCTATATTCAATGAAAGAAAAGAGTAATTAAATATAAGTAAGTCTTAAAGAGGATCTGCCAAGCTTTTAAGCAGAGTATATAGCTATCTGCATGATCTGTGTTGTTTATCTGGGTTATAGATTTTAAACCAGTGAAGCAGGTGAGATGATAGATTATATCACTGGTTATGCACTGAGATGTCACCATGACACGACCTCAGAATTGTTTAATAAACCATGTTCTTTACTTATAACATATTGGATGTACAAGGAAAGCAATAATAGTAAAAAAAAATACAAAACTAACAATTCATGTACAACACAAATGTGGAGACTTTAATTTGATGACACCGTTGATATATGCATGTTTACAATATAAATACTATTATGTAATGAATCTTCTTTTTTAAACATGAGAAATCTAAAAGGGAAAAATTGCAACAACATCACCTGTGAAGTTCTAATCGAATAACAACTTTCATGAAAATCATATTACAATGAACACATCTTTCTCCTCCAATAAAATAAGCACACAAAAAACATTTTCTTCACGTTTTTTATGGAGTTTCTGTTTGTTCAACACCCTTCTTTCTTTGTTTACAAGGAGGTGTAGGGTGAAAATGGGTCAGTTTTCAATGTTTACAAACACTACCTATATTTGGCATTGTTTTGATTTCCTTATTTGTCACCATGACACCATGTGGAAAGGCCATTTGATATTCTCCCTTGTAATAAATAGACAATACTCAAAACAGCATCCAATTAAACTCGTTCGTGTAAGCTAGCTAGTGCAAAATTGAATTTTTATGCCCCCCACAAATTGTGGGTTGGCATTAAGATTTGGACTTCTCTGTTCGTTCGTACGTACAACCCTAACTCTTGTATGCGAAGGGTTAAAATCAAAAGTTTAATTATGACCACTAGTTAAGGAAAAGCTTAACTGATTATGAATTAATAAGAAGCTCCCAGGGCTAAAATGGAGCATTCAGATAAGGGAGTTTTGTAAACTTCAGCAAACAGAAATTTGTCTTCAAAAAGTACAAAAAATCAAAACATTAAGGGGAGGTAATTTTTAGACGAAATGGTAAAATAAGCATAATTTCTCTTACTATATACAATACAAAGGTTTCGTTCACTATTCTGTGCTTGGGTAGTTTTCTACAAGTCAGCTTTGCATGCACGTTTTACTGTCAAAAGTATACTTCATTTTACAATAAATTCCTGTTTTCGTGTTAATAATGTGTTGTCATGTTTTGTGTATTTTCAGGTTATGTCATTCCATTTGTTCATCTACCCCAGAAAGCGGAGGAGGTGGGCGTATCACATGCACAGGCCAAGTTTTTGATCTCTATAGTCTGGGTTGCCAACATGATCAGTCGATTTGTGATGGGCTGGATTGCTGATAGGCCATGGGGAAATCCGATACAGTTAACCAACGTGACCCTCGTGCTCGCCGGTTTCCTTACGTTCTTCAGTCCAATGTACAAGGAGAGTGGATGGTTCGTGTTTTATGCAGTATTCTACGGTATCTTTACTGGTAAGTTCTATAGTTCTTAATAGTTTCCACTGTAAATGCATAAAACTAGATATGGAGTTTTGAGCCGAGAACTGCCATAACTGTCTTACTTATTTCATATGCAGTTATGGCAGATTTCCATTAAACACTCTAACATAATGGCAAGAAGTCGTTCTTTAATATAATTTAAAGAATGATAAATATAATCATTGCGAACCCCAAACCATGTTTGAAGTAATAAAAAATATGATCCAGAAGATCTTTTAATGGCTGTTTACAAGTGTTAGGTTTGGAGGAAAAGTACACACTGACTGTGTACAATAGCCCTACATTGTTGCAATTCCCATAAGTGCTAATTACATGGTACTTGGTATAGAATATGTCATACAAAGGTGCATGGGAATTTTGTATGTATATCTTTAATTAAGGACAAAATGTTGTAATCGTCACACTTTTTAAGCTCGCTGCAATCCCCTTCTGTCTGTGGCTTGTATGGTAGATGTATAATTAGAGGTCTGAAGTGTTGACCATACAGTTATGATTATGCTTTGTCAACCCTAGAATAGCAGAACTAATTAACTTATACTTTACAATATGTCGGGCTATTCAATATGTACTGTTAAAAGGATGAACGCAAGTCAGCACTATCTGAAGTTGTATCTTACAGCAGTTAATAATATTCTGCTTTCACCTTATTAACACTGTCCGTATAATGGATTTCGAGAGGTCTTATTCGAAAGGGTTCTATTAGGTTCTTATATTCAATAGCACTTAGAAGCATATCACTTTCACCCATCGAATAATCCATTGATACCCCAGTAGCATTCATGAGAAGTATGGGTAGATATATATATATACATGTATTGCACTTTCTGGCTAATTAGAATCAACTCATTTCAATCAGTGTTCGTAATGGTATAATCTTTGCTCAATAAGGGACCAGTGTGTCGGTCGGTTAGTAGAGAAAAGAGACCCAAATATATATGGGGATGAAAGCGAAATGGTTGTAAGTGCTATTGACTTTAGGAGCAGATAGAACCCTTTTGTATTTGTTGCCTCCTGATACAAGCTGTCTTCAAACTGTGACTCGAACCTGACTAATCCCCTTGTCAAAGATCTGGATCGGCGAGAAGTCATTTTGAAAGTTTAACGGCAAAAAGGTTTTATCTGTTTCTTTGATTAGATGGTACATTACACGTTTTTGCTGTATATGTCTATAATCTCGGGGGTATTTAGTGACACATTTAGTTGGTTGCTGACAGTACAACGTTCAATCCAAAGCTTTTGTATATATCACAGAGCACATATTGTTGTGAAAACGTGACCTATTATGTACTTTGAACCCTGGTTTTACCTACAAAACAAACAACTCCCTGTATGAACTTGGTTTTTACTGGATTAGGTTCTCGCTTCTTTGATGGGGTTTTTTCAAAGAAAGTCTCATTTCAGTCACAGTTGTCTGTCTGGCATTGTTACATAACAAACGACCATTAAGTGTAAAAAGAGCTCTTGACAATGCCTGTGTTCATAGATAACTGTACTATTCCTTGAATTACATAAAAATGGTTGTTACATTTCTTGAAATATTAGGCGATAACTATGTTGTTGTTTTTTCTAGTGTCAATTTGCCTCCATGCATTTAATGATTTATATAGGGGAATGATACGAAAGTCGATAACTACAGTAAAAAGCATTGCACATTATACCGAGTTGAAGAAATTTAAACCTAAATGAAGCAGCAAAATATGCATTGTATATAAGTGTAAATTCTATCATCATGGTAACAGTTAAGTATAATACAGTCTCCAATTTTAGACCTGAATACCTTCGACTGACTGAAGTATAAAAACTGGCCAGACAATTTGTTACTTTATTTCGCAATATTTGTTCACTGTATAATATTTGTGTTTTGTTTTCAGCATCCTTTATTACACTGAGGTCTATAATCCTGATCCAACTGTTTGGGAAGAATCATCTGGTCTGCTCCTATGGCTTGCTGACGTTTTTCCAGGGTTTGGGAGTTATCTTCGGACACTGGCTCGCATGTAAGTCTTCATTGATGTGTCGGCATGGGAACCAATTTTTTTTGAAAATAAAACTAATCAGTGTGGGGAAAAAATTAAGTGTTCAAAGAAAGGTATTTGGCTAGGTGAAAATAAAATTTAAAAAAAATCAAACTATTGCTATGTTAAAGATTGTATAATGCAGGAATAACTTGTATTTGATATACTGTACTAGATGACAAAAACAGTTATATAACATAGAGAGAGAGAGATAGACAGACAGAGAGAGAGAGAGAGAGGGGGAGGAAGAGAGAGCAGATATCAGCTATTGACTGACTGTTATGAGAAACCACGGTCAGTCACGTTTAGGTAGTTGAGATCAATGTTTGACGAAGTAATGATCTATATGCCTCACTGTGGTTCCTTACTATACTGGTTTATTTTCACAAAGAATGTATAAAGTATGTCAGTTTCCATTGCATGAGAAGCGAAACGTTTAACTAATCAATGATTCAAGGCTTGGAGGGAAAAACTCTACAGTGTCAACGACCGACTGAGTTTTAAAATAAGTTGTTATGTTTTTACTACTTATTCTGAAATTATGCTTCTTATAAGTCTGTTTACTTCCCAATACGTGTTTATCTGAAGCCAACATTTTGGTGTGTATTATTACTGCCCTTTGCCAACAATTTGTCAGAGCATAATTTGAGGAATTAATGCACAAGGGATCGATCTGCTTCTTGATTCAATAGCACTTATAACCCTTTGTGTTGCCCCTCCCCCCTCGAAATGAAGTTTGACTTAGGGGTGAATTATGTTGCTAGAACGTAATTTGAATAAACATATATGATGACAGTTATTGTAAATTATATCATGACAGATTTAAAAGTTCCCAGTGGCATTTAAAAGGTGCAATGACTTCAAAATAATGCATTTGTTATGTTCAAGCTAGAATTCTGTCCTGAAAAAAAGGTGTGAAGTGAAGATTAAGTATAGGAGGCAGATTTGAAATGAAAGAAAAAGATTTTACGATGCATTTTCTGTGTTTGTATGTACAGTGGAACCCCTCAAAACCTTTATTTTTATTGATATGATTGTGTTTAAACATGTAATATGTCCAAATACATCAAATATGAAAGGTTGAAGATAGTATTCCGGAAAATTATTCAACCATTTCCTAAAACCCCTCTAAACCGGAAACCCCTCTAAACCAAACTTTTTATCCAGTTTGGTTTAGAGGGTTCCACTGTATATCAAGAGGTGAATGTAAAAGGGCCCTATCTGATTCTATATTGAATAGTACATAGAATGCTCTTGCTTTATTACCTTGATATAGACACTGTGTAGTAATTTGAATAACCACAAGTTGTGTGCCAAGAAAATGTTTTGTTACAACTTTAATGTGAAAACCACTGATTGCCCTAACAGTGTACAGAAGTGAACAATCATTGAAATCATCTGCACGAAATTCTGTCTTTACGATTTTAATTTCTGCAAGTGCATATCATATAGTTGCATCTTTGTTAATAAAAGTCATATTGCCTAACTGTTAATGTCACATATGTTTGAGTGGGTAAAAGACCAGTAATATAACAGAATGAGTTTTGAGTGGCTAAAAGACTGGTAACATACTAGATTTTTGAGTAGGTAAAAGACCAGTAATATAACAAAATGATGTTTGAGTGGCTAAAAGACTGGTAACATAATATATTTTTGAGAGGGTAAAAGACCAGTAATATAACAAAATGATGTTTGAGTGGCTAAAAGACTGGTAACATAATATATTTTTTAGTGGTACGTAATATATTTTTTAGTGGGTAAAAGACCGGTAATATAATGGATGTTTCATTGTGTATGGTTTCTAATGTTTGATTTCTTGTATATTTCCAGGCCTCTTGGACCACAACATGGCATTTATAGTAGTGGGCTGCTTACTAGTGGGTGCCGGCATTCTTGGCTTCCCATTACCCAAGTTGAAGCTGTGGGAGTCCAAGCGAGAGAGTCACTTTGAGATTGTACATATTGAGGAACTTCCCGAACAGGAGATGCTAAAAGTGGAGAACTGTGAGAGCTCAATATAAACTTGTAAGATAACACACACACAAAACTTACCGAGACTTACACCAGTGGTTTGAGCTCCAGTCAACTTTACGCAGAAAACAATTGTACACTTAGTTTCGCACAAGGAAAACAGGGTGTTATAAACAGTTTACAGAAGAACACGATTTTTGATGGTTTCTTTTTCTTTCTGTGCCAGTTGTAAGCTGTTTTAGACAGACGGTGGAGGAAGTTGTTGAGAACGGAAGAATGCGGTGGAAAATCCCGTTTCTATAGCAACATGGATGTTTGAAAAGCAGGGAAACGGTCTGCTAGACAACATTTGGCAATTTTATGTGTATACAGCATGTGACTGTGACTTGTATGATCTGGTCTGGTACTAAGTACCTGTGCACCAGTAAATATGAAGTGATGTTTTATGTTTGGTGTTGAGGAAGTAGCGATAAATGTGCTGGGTTCTTACAACACTCAATTAAATGTGCTGGTTTTATTGTTTTTGTCTGAGTCATTAGGGAAACCAATTGTTATCACCATGATTAAATATTAATAAGTTTTAATCAAGCCTATGATTTGAACAGGCTAACTTTTTAGTGTTATACTTTGTTAGCGAATATGTTTTTGTCATATCTTTCCTGTTTCAGTGTATGTCATGCCAATGTAAGAGAACGCTATATAAACATTAAGAGGCTGGTTTTAGGTTATGGTGTTGAAATCTGATCCCTTCATGCTTGGTTACTGTGTCAGAAGCATATAACGAGAAAAAGGGAATCAGTTTTTGTGTGGAGATGGAAAACTGTTAAACTGGACTCAATGGTAGACTGGCTATTAGACTTCGATGTGGGTCTAGATTAATAATTGCTTCTTAAATGATGTAAAGAGTGGTACTGTTATGCGTTAAACTTAGAATGCCACATGATATTATGTACTTAAATGCCTAAACTGTTACCATGTTTAAGCTGGCTTTGTGCTTGTTTTGAGTTAAGTACTATAAAAAAAATTGAAATATTAGACTCGGTCTTGTAGCCAGGCTATTGTGTGATTTAGGTTGTACATTTGTAGTGGAACTGATGGTTGAAACATAGAAGTTGAAAACGAAAGGGAAAAACAAAGAAATTGCGGCATGTGCATACTCTGAAGGGAAAGATAATCAACAGTTAGGCTCATAGTTTTGTTTTTGTTTGTATTTTTGTGCATCTGTGTAGACTGTTTTTAAAGTTTTGTTAACTATAAAAAAATTTAAGTGCTATTAGCATTTTGTTCTAATTTCTAGGTCATAATATAAAAAACGTTGCCACGGCGATTTGTTTTTACTGTGCACTTATATCTTGTGTTTTTAAAAGTGCTGGACTATTAACTTACTTTTTATCGAGGCCGCGAGTGAAAGTTAGATGTAATGTAATGTACAGATAAGTATGAATAATATGTCTGGCTAAGAAGATGTTTTAAGTGATGATTTTAATTTTGTTAGCAAGTGGAAAATGTGTTTGCGAATGAAGTGTTTTGTTAAGATATGAATGTTAATGTATTTTATTTCTTAAAAGCGTGATTCAATAGTGAATGAAAATTGAGATTTTATAGTCTGCTGTTAAATGAACATTTTAACATTTGCTGTGACCCTTTTTATAATGATACTTAGATTTACAATTAAATTTGCAGTGGCCCTTTATAGAAATTTGATGTTTTGAAAGAAGGGGACATAAATATTATAAGGGAAGTGATTTGTCTTTGATTGGATTAAGGCCATTAAAAGTAACAGTGAATTGATGTTTGAGGAAAAGGGCTATAGATATAAAGGGTTCAGAAAAGTGATATGAATTCTTTGATATAAGGGACTTGCTGAGTTAATTATAAAGGGTGTCTATAAAGAGGGTCATAAGAAGTTAAAAGGAACGCTATATAAAGGGATAAAAGGTGTTGGGATATAACTAAAGGGTCGTCTGCTATAAAAGGGGTCATGTTTTGCAGAAGGTTTATTGGTTGAAGGTCTGGCTGATTATGTAGACTGTGATAGACGTTTTTAATAATAATGAACTTGTATCAATGCAAACCAGCCTGGTTGCCGTGACAACAAAAAAGTGCTAGTAGAATCTCATATAGTTAAAATACCTCTGCTAAACAAGACAACTTTGCAGACGTCCTGATGCAGCAGACAAACTAAACTCAAAATGCGCCAAATGAAGGTTTTACGTTAATCATGTTTGAAAGGCTCATTGTATACAAATAACTTGCCATTTTAGAGACTTTTTTGTCTTTAAAACAGTAATTTTAAAACAGAAAGATGAGCTTGTATAATGTATGGATTTGGTTTCATTTGGAGTGAATGAGTGTATGAAAGGGTGTTTTAACATTTGAGTGGTGAGGTATTTTTGACTGTGGTTGTTGTTTTAGCTTCTCTTATTTTTCAGAGACAATTTTATCTGAAGTTTTTTTTCCTCCAATGTTGTGGTGTGAAGGATCGCAGACATTGTAACATTATTTTTTCCTTTTTTTGTGAGATGTTTTGTATAAAACTAAACACAATAGTCGGGTATTCAAATGATCTCGAATGTTATGTATATAATTGTGATATTGAAGATATTAGTGAAATGTTAGAGATAGGTTATGTTCAGGTTAGAGAAGTAATGGACTTACAGGCATCATTTGCTCTCTAAGAAAACTATGATATGAAAAAATATGATGAATAATGAATGTAATGATTTCTTGGGGTGAATGAGTGTGTGTGCGTGTACATATTTTTCTATAAAAACACGACAAAACGCTACATGCTGGATGGTCTAGTTGTTTATATTTTGCTGTGTAAAAGTAAACAACCTTTTCTTTGATAAATAGGGCATATTATATATATATAGTAATCAAAGTTCATATATTTGCGTCTGCCGCGAGGGTGAAGGCGGGAATCATGCTGAGTTGATAACAATTATGATTAACGAGTAAAAAGCACATGATATTTGGTGTTTTATATTTTATAGAACAAAAACTGTTTATAAATAAGCAATATGTACATAGAACCATGTATTTTTGTTTCTCTGTTGTTGATGTTGTTTTTAAGAAAAATCATGTGTAACTGCTTGGACTAAATATGTTCCAAAGGTCCTTGTCTGCTCTATACTCGAAATAAAACTTTTAAAATATCTCACTTGTGTGTCTATCAGTCATTTTAAACTACATGTTTTGGTAAAAAGTTCATTGGCATGGTGAAAGTTGACCTAGTTTTGTTCTTCACGCTGCAGAAGAGCAAGATTTCTTTTCACCTATCATTCTGTGCATTTGGTTTACAAGCATGGGCAAACCTGTCATGTCTTTCAGTTTGATTAAAAGTTCTCCTGAAGCATTTTATCTTGTAAATATTATGTTGTATGCGATAATGTTTTGGTTTGGTTTTGTTCAGAAATCAACTAGAAGTCAGAAAAACTATTGTCGTTCCTTCATTATTTGTAGTCATTGACAAATTCACAAGTTTTGCCCATGCTTTGTTTTGCGTTTGAAATCTCTAAGCCATGTATGGAATGTTAAAATGTGGTTCAAACATATTTCTCTCTTTTTAAACTTTTCTACATCCCTTCTCTTTACATTGAATCATCAATTTATACATCTTACATCAAGGTTAGAATTCACTTATCTAAGAAGTAGTTAATTCATCTTTATAGCAAAGTTTGATTAGATTTGGTTAAGGGTGAAACATGTTGGCTAAAGTCACATGAATGTTTAGTATATAGTCACAGATGAACACGTGAATGTATCATGATTTAAC
>ENA-OREC01000108-OREC01000108.1-marine-metagenome-genome-assembly--contig:-NODE-108-length-21785-cov-14.177676_pt1 | contig 21785 bp, 9 predicted proteins | sample MGYA00248626_ERZ508543 | MGnify/ENA primary metagenome ERZ508543 (study PRJEB26211, sample SAMN05518279) | marine metagenome | isolation source: Puget Sound, Washington, USA | host: Bankia setacea...
CTCAATTGCTTGTATCAAATATACACAGAATAATAAACATAGTGCAACCCCAAACATGTTCCTTATAGATTATATTTTAAATTTATAGTGTTTTTTCTAAATCTTCTACCTGACAAAGCAATCTCCTCAATATTAAAACCCTTGTCAAAAGCATAGCCTTCCTCTCTGTGTTAACTTAATACTTAAAACTGTTTCTAGCTACAAACAACCAAAAGACAACACCCACTAAAAAATGTCATATCTTGTAGTTTGCTTGCCTGTCCCTTCACCACGCTGATCAAGAGATTGTTGAAGGGTGAAAGCAAAAGGGTTCTAAGTGCTTCTGAACAGAGAAGCAGATAAAACCCTCCCCCCTCTTGTGACAGTCATGGGAGATTCAGTGTTTGGTCACAAGACAGGAAAAAAACACCATTCAATAAGGTGTCATTGTTTGTGACCTGACATAAACGCCCACGCAGAAATACTAGCCATGATCAGCTCTAAACATGCAGTAGTTGACAATCAGATAATGGCTAGCTTTACACATAGTTTTCATGTTTCTTGTCTCTGCACAACTATAACATATTGACTATATTCTATCTGTTCTGGTTTTATACACACACTTTTTCATATTATATAACTCTTAAAATGGTTTGTTGTTTTGTACATTCCAATATCGCAATGCCCTATATATTCTTACTGCAATGGTTAAACATGATAGCTATCTTATTCATGGAAGCATATTCTATTTTTTTTTTTTTTAATTTATCACTTAAATAAGTTTGTGTGCTATTTGAGAGTTTCATTTTAAGTTAAATGAGGCATCAAGTAACACATTCTACTATTATCACTACAACCTAATAAACTGAAACTTAATAGATATCAGCATCATCACAGTTCATATATTTATTACCTTAACAACCATCGCCCCCATGTACTATCATCACATACCGACCAAAAGCAACCTACACCTTCTATTAATTACAATGTACCTTCCAAACTTAATTAACCTGTACATTTGCTTAGACCCTTTTTTCAAACAAAGATTATTATATTAATCAGATTAAACACAACTTTGTCCAAACCTGTTCTGATTATCAATAATGTAATACACAATTCATTGTGAGTTCTCACCTTTGAGATTGTGTCTTAATTAGCAGACACTGAAATATGGAAGAAATAATTGTTGTAAATGACAGACCATTCTTTGTGCAGTTTTAACACACCAATTTAAACACATTACTGTATTGCAACCATCCTTCAAAGTGCACAGTACAGATTTAAACCACCCAAAAAGTTCTACAAAAGATCTAAAGCGATATAAAATTTGAGGCATGAGCCCAGTGGTGCTGTGGGTAGAGTTTATGACTTGTAATAGGTCAGTTGTTAGTTTAAACCCATTCAAAAGCTCATGTTGTTTCCTAGAGCACTACCATAGTACTTCACTGTCACATGTTATGTTAATAAGAATAACTCTGGTCAGTTGCATGATTTACATAAACAAATTGCTAGTTTCACAATCAAACTAAAATAATAAATAAGTAAAATATAAGTTGTAGAAGTGTGTCCTACCTTTTTGGCATCGTTGACCTCAATCTGTGATGGACTGTGGCCTGTGCCATTTGTGGTGACCATGGGACTGTGAGACATGAGTTCTTCTGAGCCACGCTGAAAATACACAATAACACAACACATGAATATACAGAATTCTGGGTTTTAGATAGTTTCTTTCAATAGTTCTAGAAGTGAAATTCATACATATCTGTTTTTAGCCCTTTCAAATTATCTCCTAGAAACAACTGAAAACATATGCTAATATCTGTGTAATACTATCTGCTTGCCAATCTGAATATCTCTCATAAACACAGCACACAGTAACACACAACACATAGTATCACACAGCACACAGTAACACACAAATCACAGGAACACACAAATCACAGGAACAGTTTCATCAGCAAATATCAACAATATAACAGAGTATAGAGGATGTTATATCAGAAATAAACAAATAAACGAAACCAAATTATAATGCAGTATATACCAATATACCAATAGAGAATTTTAACCCTTTTGAATATACGATACAGCCAACAAGTAACGTGAGAACACAAACACAAAATATATCCAAATCATACAAAACATGTACAAGCCTAGGATGATATATCAGAAACAAAAAATGTACAAACCAGATTATTATGCAGTATATACCAATTTGATTTGAACACTTTTGATAATACATTAAACCAACAAACAAGCATAGGGTAATATAAAATACATCCAAATCATACAAAATACAGTCTACCAACCTTTACTTTCACAATTTCTGTTATCATCATGTATCCACAGACAACAGAGTAAGTGTATGTTCCCCTATATATGTTACACTGTCAACTTGACCATTAATGTACATAACTCAATACAGAAAACATATGACACATATAAAAACACTCCGTGATCTCAAATAGACATCCAAGTCAACCTGTCTTTGTATAGCCATAAATGATTGGTTTGTAGCTTTCAGAGACTACAAATTAACATCAACCAGGGGTCTCTTTGTTGTAACATACATATGACTTATTACCATTCTAGCTCTATGATTCTCAAATAAACATCGAGTGGATCTTGTCTATTACATATCCGTATGACTTATTGCTTTCTCTGACCTCAAATAAACATCAACGAGTCCTTTGTCATTATGATATCCAGCCCTGATTACATTCTGAGAACTATCAATATCAGTGGCAGTCATCAATTGTCGTCTAACGCTCACAAATGCCCCCCCCCCCTTACAGTAGACAGGCGTTGGACAGGCCAAAATCTTACCACATTGACAGCCGGACAAGTAAAGTATACACAAAAACTTCACCACCACCAACCTAATACTAAGGACTGTTAATGCCAAGACATGAGACACATTGCATCGGTGGAAATGACACGCGACAAGTACGTTGGACAAAACTCAATGTAATGCAAAGAACTAAACTGCCAAATAACGATAAAGTGAGGGTAAAACTTGAGAAACACCAGTAATTGCCATATACCTCAGCTATAATAGGGGTGAAAATGACACAGACAATAGAAAGGACTGTTAATGCTCAAATCTCCAGACATTGTTGGGCTGATAACATAAAAAGGTTGTATTCAAATGAGCCTAAAGAGGTCCAAAGCGCCAGTAAATATAGATGAACTAACAACTTTTTTGCTTCTATCCTTCGAATGAACTGCACAGCCAAAATATATATCATAATACATTGTCAACATTGTGACAAGTGTTATGACTCTTGTGGAAGATGACATGAACAATGGTCAGCAAGATTTGAACTTCCAAGAATTGTCCATGGAAGTTGTTTCAGTGACTATTTGTTTGGTCTTTATTCAGATTCACCTTTTTCCTTTTTCTATATCACAAGAAAGTACCAGGCAAAAAAGAGTATACCCAATTTATTTATGATTTAAGTGATGTACATGTGTAACTGTATATCATTTTGAAATTAGCCAATTAATGTCTCCATGAAATTCAAAAAATACCAAGGAGTTTTATGAAGGATGATAATAATTGATTTCACAGAAGTGTATTTTTCTGACAGGTGAAATTTCCATGTTGAACTAGTTGCACTCTGTGACCCCTGTCTATACCCAGTACAGTATTAACCCTGAGTGAATACCCTCTATATAACCCCATCAACTGTTATACATCATTTCATTTAATTGATTAATATAACAAAAACTTTGTAAGAGGAAGCAAGGAAGGAAAAAACATAGCTAAGAAACACAGAATAACAGCGAAAAGCTACTTTGAGCTTCAAACAGTAAATACCAAAGACTTCTAACAGCTTTTCGATTAAATGACACTTAGAACCCTTTTGCTTTCACCCGTCAACCTGCAGTATTAAGGGTGGGTGGGAGGACACAAAGTCTGAGAGTGAAAAAACAGCAGTAATGGATTCAGCAGACAACACAAATGAAGCAGCTTTTTCTTGTAGTAAAGCAGAAATCATAGTGCTGGTTCCTGCCTTTCAACCAACCCACTATTATCTTGGCAACAAACAGGATCTAGAGAAAGTTAGTACAATTCTCCTCCAAGATACTGTGAAAACAAAACGTTTGGCGAGCATGGAATTTATGTGACTTTTTAAGAGTGTATGGAACCGTGTATGGCCATGTTATAAGCACAGATAAAAGGAAATTTGTGATTATTCATAACCAAATACCCGTAATAACCTAAGTAGCTAAGCTCTGAGTGATCAACCCCATTAATAACTAAATTGGGACAAATATTTGTGAGTTTACAGCACACATTTTTTTTGTCTATTTGTTTCAAGGCTGTGTCATGATACAATCAGCTCTCTCTACGACTTCCTACCACCTTTATCATTGCAGACTCATGCTTTGTCAGGACATTCCCAAACTTTCATTCTAGTGCTTTCCAGTTGAATATGATAAGTACCTGGTAACAGCCAAAGGAAACAAACCCTTCAGACTGATATGTTAAAAAGTAATATTAAAAATTTCTCACTGTTTACAAGCTTCATACATTTTCCACCTTTTGGCGCATACTTGAACAAAACTAAAGTTAGATATGTCATGAGTATTACCAAAAAACACACCTTTGAGAATTTAAAACCTACTTTGTTGTTTTGTGACTGTTTTTAATTGTTACTCTTCTGTGAATTTCATGTCATAAATTATAGAACATAAAACATTTTTCCAAACACTTTAGCAACTGTCATAAAAGTTATCCCCTCCTCATGTACCATACCCACACCAAATAGGATAAGTAAATTGTGATTTATCAAATAATTTTCAATACACTTAACACCCAATCCTTTTTAAAACAAGGTCTTTGGTCCAAATCCAGAACATGAAAAGGATCACAAAACAAAACAAGTTTATAAGAGCAACAAGTTTACAAGCAAAGATAGAAGCAATCAGAAAAAGCAGTTACCTGTTGAAACGATTGGTATATAAACCTTCACACACAAGAGTTTTAGTACACAATCCTTCCAACACAATTGCACAAGTTTGCTGAAATATTCCTAATTCCCAAATGATATAAACTGCACAAACACACTCACCACTTTCTGAAGCCAATACTAAAATTTTCACAGAGTAAATTCCGTCTGACTTGGTGTATGATTTTTATAGCAAATGATTGCCGGTTTATTCTGTACGATTAACATTCCAGCCCTATGAAATAATTATCTGCCTCTTGTTCTCTTACAGCCATGCTACGTGTATGTACAGACTCATTTCCCCTTCCCCGAACAACAATCTCAAACCAACAGTAGCCAGTCTTCAATGAATTTCTGAACCCTCCTTTTTCAACCTCTGTCTATGGTGTCAAGCACACACACACACACAATCACTTTATAAACAAACTACAACTACACTGAACCTAAACCACCAATATTATCAACTTGTGTCTATGAACTAACTATGTTTTCCGTTTTCCAGCTCTAAAGTGTTTCTCAGATATAATTCGATCTTCAAGCTGTAAAACATGAAACCATGAAAACAAGGCACGACTCACTGCAGTATATCATGGGGAGAGATCATTCATGCAGCCAAAATGCTGAAAACATTTTTTACCCTGAAACAGATATTTCAGTTTTTGGAGAGCCGCACTCATCGACTGGTAAGGAATCCAACAGCTGTGATTAATCAAACACCCATGAAGGGGCCCACTGGTTTTCTTTTTCAACAAGTCATAATAGAAGGAGCTTAGCTAAGATTTCACAGGGGTTAATTAATGATGCTGGCTAGCCACAACACCAACCATGGACCAAGGATCATAGGGCATAGGGTTGTGAAAAAGGGGTCAATGTACTATCATCGAGGTCTCTGGTTGGGAGTAAAAATGGTAAACTGACACTAAATGAATCCATTTTCCAATTACATTTTCTGGCATGCTTTTCTGTTGCTCTGAGCATTGACTCCACAAAAAAAACCATCCATATGTGTTTGGCAGCAAGGCTCAAGAGAGATGGGTGAAAACGGGGACCAAATATTGTTTATTGAAAAAATGACACAAACAATTGACAACTACCCGCCACTATATCAATATTTCATGAATTTTCTAAAACATGTCTTGGCAGGTTTAGAAAAAACTTGTTGCTGAGTCGTGGACAATGAGTTTGCAGGATTTTTTTCCTTTCCGATAAAAAGGGTGCATAACTAAACAGGCTATTCACACTGTTCTGAATCCTACTGGGAATCATTTATAAAACATGTCAATATATTCTTCACACAGTAGAGCGAGAGATATTTGAGTAGATAAGACATGAAGCTATCTACTCAGGCTGTAAACTGGTTCTCTGTGTGCTTTACACCTGATGGATTTCACCTTAGGCGTCGAAAACTCAGCAACACAAATGGCTCTTTGATTTATATACCAGCAATTCAAGACAATCTTCCCTATTGAACACTGATTCAACCCTTAGGCTTCTAAAAACTCACTAACTGTTAACACAAAAAAAGTCTGGCTAATATTTGCCAGTAATTCAAGAAAACATCTCTACAGAACATTGTTTGACCTTTCATTGAGAACTATTTCTGTGAATTTCTCTATTTCTCTATCCAGCCTGCTGCTATTTCCAACCTTGCCCATTTCCTGGCTGGGTTTATATTGGTTTATTGTGCAAGATCGGTGAAAGCTGAGGTTACAATTCCCACAAAATCACATTACCACATTATTACGCAAATCTGCAGCTGATCATTACCATGCCTGCAGCTCTGACTACATCTGTAATTAACCGGAATTTACACAAACTTCCCAGGAAAATCAACTCTTTATGTTTCAATGGCTATAGAGCTAAACTGGATATATATACAAGGGTAGATACCTAACAATGTGGCTTATGCTTTTAACTTTTGAATTATTATGCCACTTGTGTATTATATAAATCATGCTTTAAGGTAGATGTAGAAGTTAATTTTGTTAATAAACCAAACGTTACATGAATTCTGCTTCAGCTGTTCTCCATTTCTATGATTTCTCACTAATTTTCATTGCATATGGATACATTGAAGGCCTCTGGAGCAACTATAAACAAAATGTGGTTACCATGACAACTAAACTATATCATTCAAGAACAAAGAGGGCATGATTTTATACAGCCGACTGCTTTATGGTTTATGCTATGAGGCAGGAAGACGATTTTCAAGGCAGTCCACACAAATCCTACATCAACATTCAACAAGTATTTACTCTGTCCTCCACTTATAAACGACTCCCCCCCTCTCTTTCTCTCTACCAGACTCACCCAACTATAGACCAACATTGAAAATAAAACTGATTTACATGTAAACAATATCACTTTTCATAAACACAGGCTACAGCAATAATCTAAACAATCTCTTGATGTACAAAGCTGGCCTTCAACCTGTGCCTGTCTTTCCTGGTCCTCTTGTGTTACACCTTGACTTCTTTCAATTTCTATGTTCAATGAAAGGTAATAGATGATGTCATTCCACATCCATTTCTCTCAAAACCTATATCGAGCCAAAAAGAACAAAACCTAATCATTCATTTCAGCACTGAGACTGCCCAAATACTACAGGTATCAAGTAACTAATTTCACATGTACCCGCCAGATTTCCAAACTGTCTGCCTAGTTTTAAGACCCAATCAGACATAATTAGCTAGCAGCGGATTTTTACTTAAAGGCCCAACAATTGCTACATGTGCAGCGAGTAAATGGTGAGGGGCTATGATTAAACTCTCTGGACTATCTACTTGTCTGTTACATTTAGCTTTCTATTTTAACAGTGTAGTATGTCCTCTGCTATCAGTCAGTTACTAGGAATTCAAACAACAGCAGTGGTAATGTTTACAACAGAGAGCTCATAACCCAGCCTACACAAATTTCAAAAATATTTTATTGTGTATAACTTGTGTTACCTTCATTCTAGGTTCTTGCAAAGTTTCACTTCTGAATTCTTTGTAAGTATTTCTTAATTTTGAAAAAGGGGTCCCTGATGTGAAGCATGTTTGAAATCATACAAAAGCTTGCCCCAGCGCCACCTACAGGCTTATATAGTCCTGTTGCCCCTTTAAACACGGCTCTCTCCTCACCAATTCTTAAACAGGCACATTCTCATACAGAAAAAAACTGCCTTGAGCGGAAATAATATCTGCAAAGTAGTTACATCTGGTGTAAGAGTGGGTATCAAGGGGCGATAGCAAAGAGGTGTTATAGAGTCTCATTGCCCATTTGCAACAGTTTGGAGTTAACCGTATAATAAGTGGCAAAAGCAAAAATGGTGATAATGCGGAAGAAATGTACGAAAAATGTAGAATAGTCCTCTCAGAATTGCAGGGTAGCAGTCAAAGTGATCAAATGACTTACCGGTAAATGTCTGGCAACTTGAGGAAAACGTAAAAGTTATTGCCCAAGTTGTTATAAAGACTGTTGGTGGAGACTTTGTAGTTGGTATTGGCGGCATATGTTAGCTCTTGCCAGCACTTACATGCAAGGAACTTCCACTCAAACAATTATTGATATGATACAAGAGGCAGCTATCGTATCAAGCATCTAAATGATCATGCATAACAATTTATATTAGCTAGTTGAATGACTATAATACCAGGATTACTAAGCAGCAGGCAGGGTATATGTGGAACAATTACACTTCTCATGTATTCCCTTCATTACCCACAGGGCTGAAATATCAAATCCTCTATCAAAGCCACTGTATCAAATGTTATCAACAGTAAGGATCATGAACAGCCAACTTACTGTTAGTAGAGCCACGTTTTTGATGTGTACTAGTTCAATGATGTCTGAATACACAGTCCCAACAACCTAATGGGAGTCGACTTTTAGGCTGAATACACTGTCTCAACAACCTAATGGGAGTCTACTTTTAGGCTGAATACACAGTCCCAACAACCTAATGGGAGTCGACTTTTAGGCTGAATACACAGTCCCAACAACCTAATGGGAGTCGACTTTTAGACTATGACTCATTTAAGGGGTGATATTTAGTTAGAATTATATCATTTCTTCTGTATTTCTTTAGTTATCCTATTTCAGCCATTAGTTTATACTAATATATTATATTTCTATTGTGGAAAAATGCAATTCTGATTATGCAAACTACACTTGAATCTGTTCCTGGAACCAACCAGTACTGAGCAATGACGGTGAAGTTTATCGCTCAAGGAAACAACAATGGCGTTTGATAGCGTTTGAACTCACGCCTGATAAGCATCCACGGATGAGTCAGAAGTGCTAACCACTTTAATTCAACGTATATTAAACCATTGATTCTAATTTGCTATTGATCAGTTTCATTCTTTTTTTCACTTCTACTGCATTAAACTTTGCGTTCTTGATAACCTTCATACTTTTGCTCACGACCTTACAACCATAACTGTAACTCTATGTACAAACACTCAGTGCACACATAGTATTACATGAAGCGTAGAGAAGCTTTTACCTCTCAATAACATATTTCAAAATGAGATATGCCATTAACAAAGGCTATAAATATATAGGCCACAAGTCACTGATCAATGTACAAGGAAAGACATTCTTGCATGGGTCAGAGCATCCCACTGAAAGCTATCGAGAGGCTGTATATTTCATTGTCATCAACATCCTTTACATTACATCCCAAGCTTTCCTCACAATACATCAGGTATAGGTTTCAACTCAGAGTCGCCTCTAATCAATAAAACAACAATAAGCGACCAAGCCATGCATGCAATTCATAGCAATTTTCATACTTCTCAAATCGTCAACCGTAACTCTTTTTTCAATAATTCATTATCAGGTAGAGAATAGTGATTCCTGAAATAATCGATCCAGGGTATAATGGCTGGATCAGGATCTGGCCTTTGAGCCGCCATCCTGGAAAAACATGGGCTTTTAGTTATGAAAATGAGGAGTTAACACTAATTGTTTCTGTCAGGACAGTTTTCACTATACTATCTGCCGACATGAAGCTTTTTTTAATAAAGGTGAATGGATTGTTGGGCATCGGAGATTGAAAAACTAATATACTGAGATAGAAAAGGGTATAAGCCGGCATATTGGTTTTAGCCGTTGATGATGTTGGGACATTCAGATTACGCAGGGCCTATAGCAGTGTTTAACATTTGTCAAAAAGATTTAGCAACATCAAATTATAAATGATCAGCTTTTACAAGTTATGTCTAAAACACAACCAGTTGCTTATCAGGCACTTAAATACACGACACAAAACATCTTCATCAACTTTGCTTTATTCTTCAAATTCTAGCTTTTAAACTTCACAGTGAGCTTTCCACAAACAAGTTAAACACAAATCCAGCCCACATAATCAGTAGTTAGAATACATCAAACAACTTTCTACTGTTACAAGGAAACGAGACACATCATGGCAGGCGGAAAGGAGAAATAACAGAGCACAAATCTTTCCACTAACTTTCAATTACTACAAAATTGAATTTCCCCTAAACAAATTTTAGCCATCAAGACTAGAAGTGGACAACATTTCGTTTTTCAGGGACCCGATACTGTCACTTGATTCTCTACTGGATACAAGAGATATGATTCAACAATTCTACATTAGGATCTAGTGCTTCTCTGCAGCGTTTCATGTCTTTGACGAGTATTGGGAACATATTTTTAATCCAAATACATGTCCCACAAGAGACTAATGTGAAATGCATGACAACAGGAAATTTCAATACTTTGATACGACAAAAAGAGACATGCTGTATATGGATTCTATTCATAGCCACACTTAGACCTGTTTCGCTGTGACCCCAAGACATCAAATGGGTGACTTGGGACTCGCCAAACCAGATCTTCTTTCCTGTTCACAAGGCAAAATCCTGGCTTAAAGAACATTACCAGGACACATTGAAAGCAAAACTGCCAATCATGAGACCGTTGGGAGGCCCTGGATTGTTCTGTTCTTCTTGTTTTTACAGTAAACTGCTTTTGAGTTAACTGGAATTTTGGAATTTTAGACAATAAACCCTTGCACACTTGATTATTACAGATCAGACAGACATTGGAGAACAGTGAAAACATCACATTATTAATAACATCATTTTAATATGTTAACCTTTTCTAGCTAATGGGATAACTGTGATATTAAATGTTGAGACAATCACAGAGATTCAAACTGTAATCTGATTAACCTTCTGTGATATTGTGTCAGTTTTTTCAAAATATAATGTTTTTCAAATTTTAATAGAAAGCGTACTTTAGAGGGAATGCAGCTATTCCTAAATGTCCTTATTGTCAGAGCTTTTACCTGAATCTAAAAGTCAAATCAAGTCTTCTTAATTGTTATAAATATATAAATCAAACAACGAAGAAAAGCTCATGTTACTTTCAGTGATGAATATTCCAAGGTTCTATCTGCTCCTGTATTCAGCCACACTTGAAACATCCTTACATTTACCCCTCTACGCTGTGTTGGTACAAATGTATAAGTTCTTCTTATATTTGTATCATAATTTAAATTCTCATGAAACACTTGATATACAGGAGTGCTATATAACTTCTAACTGACATCTAGTGCACTTCAGACTCAAATATATACATGTATATAAATGGGATGCATGCCAAATCTTCTTTTTTTCATAGCACTTAAAACTCTTTTGCTGTCACCCCATCAATATTGAAACTTGCGAACTCATGTTTATTACAACTGGAACTAAAGGAGTCAAGAGTGTCACTTAAGCGTTGTATACATACATTTAATACATGGATATAAGATGAGTTTATGAAGGAGTTAACTTGGCTATAAGGAAGTTAACAACAGAGACAATGATTTTACTTTCAAAATTGTCCAGGCACTTGAATTTAATCAGAGTTTGTCAGAAGGAAGAATTACAGCATGAGAAATTAATATCTGTTTTTGTTAACATCATTTGTTTACAGTTTTGGGGTAGTAAGGTATACAGATGCAGGTTTATTGGTTGTAAAATTAGTGTAAAGTCAGGAGCATTTAATAGGTTGAAATGTAGAATTGTTTTAACATCAATCTATATTTAAAATTACAAATACTACATAATCATGATTTTCCACAAACTGGATGCCATAGTCATTCTCTCTTACACATATTACACATGTTAACACTATTATACACATAGTATATTGCCTACTCCTACAAACATCACAGCAATAGTAACATCAAACAAATATTATAATAACTGTCACATAGCAATATCTAGTGCATGATATTTACACAAAGACTTTTACCGAGAAATTAGTATAACATAACGACCATGGCAATTAAATGGTAGTTGTTGTCCTGCCACAAGAGAGAGCCAAATTAGAGCTGACGCTAATATATTTGGGTAGTGGTACTTTTAGAGTAATTTCACCTAAACAAACGTTATAAATTCTAGTCACCCTAAATACTTGTCATTTATTTCACACAACTGTCATGAGACATGTAAGTCAGACAAAAAAAGTCACTACTTATCTAAAGTAAAACAACTAAAAAGTCTAGTATAACACATTTCTACAACAATTCTACCTGCTTTATTTAAATATCAAGTTAAACAAGTGTATGGCAGCTAATCTGAGAACTCAAATTTGAACTATAGCTAGCTGTCTCCAATTACCTATGCATTTCAAATACCTTTGTCTTCACCTGTATACTAACAATTGACTAGACAGTACTGTTACACAATAGGCGAAATAGTTTAACTTCTAACTCAATTGTGACACTATACAATACTTTGGAACCTGTTTAAAAGTATATGACATAATTATCCAGACGCTCAGCTCTGAATAGTTAGTAAAATGACAAAATATTCTACTCACACTCTTGAATCAGTAACAAAACACAATTTCCAACAAGTTTCCAGTGTAACTCCAACAAGGTCTGGGTTTGAAGTATCAAATAAACTTGACGGCCAAAATTTACGGCATGATTAAGTAAACACCGCTATTTTTGTATATACGGAAGCAATAGCAAAGTACTGGCACCATGTTCTTTGGGTTCTAGGTCAGGGCATGAGTTTAGAGAACTGAAAGCAAAACTATCCTATCAGAGCATGTATCTTGACAGCATTTAGAGTGTTTCCAATTTTGCGTACTTTTCGATGGCGCCACCCCACAAGATTCCAGGTATTTAGAGAGAGGGGTTGAGGGGCGAGGAGAGGAGAGAGATAATCAGTTGGCTATAACACCTGCCAGCTACAAGGTGCCGGTTAATGTAAACACTGACCAGGCTTACATGGAATGTATTAGCGGCTAGTTACAGGGGAACCTTACAGACTTCACACCGGACCCCTGACCATGAAGGCATGCCACAAATTACCACTCGACCTCTGTAACTACAGTCAAATTGCCTCCGCCTGTCCTACATGAAATAACAACAGAGACCCATTTTTTTATACAAACTCTGAAAAACTGCTTTGATTTGAGACATGCTTAGAGACAGGGAAGTTTGATTCCGTTAGATTATAAGATTTGTGGGTGTTCTTGCAAGCCAATAAGCCTCAGGTGCCATGAATTAAACAGGGATTGGGGCACTAGACTTGATTAGCCCACAGGTAATCAAGAGAAACACATCTCCTGATAGACAACAGACCAGACTCAAACAAACAAATCTACCCAAAAGAACTGCGCTAAATAACCTGCATCTCTGCCAAACATTTCTACTTCTATCAATAATCTCTGCAGGCTTTTGACTTTTCAACACATTCTTGAAACAAGCTCAGGGGTGAATATATAAACACTCTTACATTCAACAGACCAAATCATTGTTAAGTGGAGAGGAAACATTATGTTGTTTTATCTAATCCTGCATGCTTGTTGCTATCACTACAGGTTGCCATCTTTTGAGGGAGTGAATGTGAAAGTGTTCTATCTGCTTCTTTATTCAAGAGCACTTAGAACTCTTTCTCTTTCACCTCTCTGAGTTGCTCTATGTGAACATGTTGCCTCATAGGAGTTCATGGCTGCTTTAGAGATTTGTTATTGGTTTAAAGCAAAAATCTCTTGAATTTTCTTCATCAGACTTGCTGCATTGAATGTTTTTTACTAGGAACATTTTTTTATGTAGAATAATAATTGTCCTTTTTTCTTAAATGTTCACTTTGTTAAATAAGATCTGATTTCTATTGAATGTTGAGGTTTCTTCACTGTAATTTCATGTGTTAATGTGTTTACTAGTTGTCCTTTCTATCACATGTTTGTCCTTTCTATCACATGTTTGTCCTTTCTATCACATGTTTGTCCTTTCTATCACATGTTTGTCCTTTCTAACACATGTTTGTCCTTTCTATCACATGTTTGTCCTTTCTATCACATGTTTGTCCTTTTGGTCTATTAGCATAGAGTATGCTTTTCAGTGGCTTCAACATATGCTCATCTATAGGATTCATTACATGTAGTGTTTAAATAGTTTACTAGCCCAAATCATTCAGACAGATTGAATCATTAATATTTACTAGGTCTCATTGCCTGCCTGCAGCTCATATGTGTTTCACTTTCCCAATGTACAGAAACAGAATCACATTGAAGAACCTGCAGACAAACATGGTGCCATTAATTGAAGTGATAGGCATCTCAACTTGTAATTATGTTAGACCTCATATGGACAGGCTTGCAGGATAGAAAGCCATCATTGTTTGATTTCAATCCAGGAACGCAATTCTATGACTCAGGTTGTGAGAGAAAATACCAGTTGTCCCAATAATAAAACAAGCCATCTTGAATTTTGTTTAAACCTCTAAATTAGACACCAAAATTATCAGACCTCTTTTAGTATAGGGTAAATTTTGTTCAGGTCTATGTTATTTCAAACAGTTATATAAAATTTCTCACAACATCATGTCCACTTCAACAATGAAAATGGTCCGAACAGATGAAATTAAAGAAACAGGATATATAATTCACAAGTGTTGAAATTCAAAACAACATTGTAATGTATATTGGCTCCTGAGAAAAAAAAACATACCAGGATGTGTAGTTGTTTTCTTTACTTTCTACAAAAGAGTGATTATGAACAGCAGAGAATGGAAACCGACAACCCTCTCCTTGGTTAGTGTGTAAAGTATGGATGTTTGAACTTGACTTTCTTGCTTGCTTTACAAATGAATCAGTTTGTTGATGAGCTTGAGTTTGGACAACAAAGATATCTGGACAAATGTACAATGTAACTCAATACTCCAGGATGTCCTTTCTATCACATGTTTGTCCTTTTGGTCTATTAGCATAGAGTATGCTTTTCAGTGGCTTCAACATATGCTCATCTATAGGATTCATTACATGTAGTGTTTAAATAGTTTACTAGCCCAAATCATTCAGACAGATTGAATCATTAATATTTACTAGGTCTCATTGCCTGCCTGCAGCTCATATGTGTTTCACTTTCCCAATGTACAGAAACAGAATCACATTGAAGAACCTGCAGACAAACATGGTGCCATTAATTGAAGTGATAGGCATCTCAACTTGTAATTATGTTAGACCTCATATGGACAGGCTTGCAGGATAGAAAGCCATCATTGTTTGATTTCAATCCAGGAACGCAATTCTATGACTCAGGTTGTGAGAGAAAATACCAGTTGTCCCAATAATAAAACAAGCCATCTTGAATTTTGTTTAAACCTCTAAATTAGACACCAAAATTATCAGACCTCTTTTAGTATAGGGTAAATTTTGTTCAGGTCTATGTTATTTCAAACAGTTATATAAAATTTCTCACAACATCATGTCCACTTCAACAATGAAAATGGTCCGAACAGATGAAATTAAAGAAACAGGATATATAATTCACAAGTGTTGAAATTCAAAACAACATTGTAATGTATATTGGCTCCTGAGAAAAAAAAACATACCAGGATGTGTAGTTGTTTTCTTTACTTTCTACAAAAGAGTGATTATGAACAGCAGAGAATGGAAACCGACAACCCTCTCCTTGGTTAGTGTGTAAAGTATGGATGTTTGAACTTGACTTTCTTGCTTGCTTTACAAATGAATCAGTTTGTTGATGAGCTTGAGTTTGGACAACAAAGATATCTGGACAAATGTACAATGTAACTCAATACTCCAGGATATCTTTTTGAATCGAATCAAAGAAGATTATATAATATCAAATAAATTTCACATACACTCAAAAATACATCACATGATATTGCATTAGCTGTAAATACTAGAAACAAATGACAAACAAACAAAACTGGATGACGAGGCCATGAAAATCCTGAAATATAAACCAGGTATTTGTGTATTTGTTCTACGTATGTCTAGAAATGCAGGACGTTTATCCACCCAAGCAAATGCGTAAAACTATCAAGGTGTGATTTTCTACGTAAAACTGTCAGATTGGGATTTACCCACGGTTTATATTTACTTCATGCATTAACTACTTTAAATGTGTCAAACAAGGATGCCAATGCACCTAAAAGTTACTGATGGGAGACAATGCAAAACCACCTAAACTGTTACTAGGTAAAAACACATTTACAACATTTTGCTTTTTATATTCGGACAGTGACGTTCAATTAAAACACAAGCTTTTTTGTATCGTGACAATTTGTAACTGGCACATAGCTAAAAGTTATTCTCACATGTTGAGTTCTTCCTTTAACAGTCATCTCACTATTTTCATATTTTAACAACCTTTTCACAAAACAGCGAAGAAACAAAAAATGTTAACTGTAATTTCTGTTCCTTTTGTGACTTTGTCTCGTTAGTCAATAGTTAATTAAAATAGTACTGTTAACCCATGTAGTTATGCTCATTTTTTAGGCTTAAGTAAGTGAGTACACCATATGATATGTCAAAACCCAATCAGAAAGGATCAAATGTCAGAAAAAAGTTCAACACTTCCATTTTAATTGAGACTTGAAAATTGAAACTATCCTTAGACAAACTTGACACCATCTTAGGAAGTACGTAGTCATTGCCAAAAAGAGAGAGGGGGGAAACATAAAGTATTGACACACAACAAAAGTACATGTGAAACTATACAATCATGGCAGTTCAATGTCTCTATCATGTAAAACACACAAGTCACTGGGCACGAAAATCCCACTAGCTTTATTGCCCTGACAAGTGACTTTTGATTCTTTCAGTATCTACATTTGTGTTTGTTTATACCATACACCTTTTCACCAATGACAACATGTACCCAGGAAACCAAACAACAGAAGCTTTGAGGCTCAATTTGTAACTAGATCATTCTTGTCAAATTTGAGTTTCTACAAATAGGTGAAGAGATTTTTTGTTAGTCATTTCTATTCAGAAGACTTAGTTCTGTTGTGAAGATTGAACCTTAACATCAACAAGTTAAAACTTCACATAAAAACTTGGACACTAAACTTTACATCAATGTTGGAACCACTTTACACTGGTCTGGTAACTTACTCCAGTTAAAAGCATTCTCCAATCTTCCACTAATGGCAAACAATGCTGCATTCAAACTTTAACAAACTGGCCACTGGGGTTATACACCACAATATTAAAATGATACCAATCACACTTGTTTTAACAGCCCCCATTTACAATTTGCTTAAACTCTTTACCATTCTTTGTAAATCACAGTGTCAGATCATAAAGTATTGCTAGAACCTTCAGGTATTTTATCTACCCACGTTAGCAGGCAGCAATTTTCAAGAGTTTAGTCCCATGCAGTTTTATTATCTAAGCTCTTTATCAGACCAAACTCTTTAGGACATTATGTATGTATGGGTATAAAGTGCTCTGTAGAACTCTCAAACAATTCAACCAACTGAGACTATACTTTGTTTCTCAAACACCTCATGGCATTTTAAGATTTTTAACCGTGGTTCCTTTTCAGCGTGGCTCTCGTCTAAGACACCCATTCAATTAACTTCACTCTGTTTATCCTATATTATCAATCTACCATTTAAGCAGGGAAAACTTGGTCACTACAGTGTACACACTCACTCATACAGTCATCTATCCCATCAACCAATGTTTAATTATTGTCATTCCTATAATGTTTGATGATTATCTTCTCTCTTTACATTGGTTTAGGTTATTGTTTGCAATATTCTAGTACAGAGAGAGTAAAACAAGTATAGAAAATGACGTGGCAACTTGTGGATCTCTGTTACCATGGTTTCCTCACACACAACGACCATGACTTGTCACCCGACACAATACAAATACAAAGCTTAGCACATTCAGTTCATTATGATTAAAATTATATATCAGCATAAAAAAATATATTGTATCTTCCTTTGCAATCAAGAAACTTTTGTTTGTTAAAGCTTTCAGTTCTTAATGCACGTTATCATCTGAAACATTTGGTATTAAACTACGTGGCATTGGTTTCAATTTACAGATTTAACAGAGAGCCTCAAGGTTTTGTCTTGTAGTAAAAACAGTTTGAAAGTGTTGCTCTGCTGTCAACCTATTCTTTATACAATATTGCTGATATGTATAATCTAAAGATGCTACAGCAAGAAAGCCCTATGAGATATCAAGCATACAGAAGCTCATACAACACTTTGCTTACAGTCAATTTACTATTTCTACTAGTTCTTGCAACATTACTAATGAATAGACATAAAACTTACCCAAGTGCGATCTTACACCATGAGGTTAAAAGCGAGAGTGTATTATGTGCTATAGAACAAAGAAGCAGATAGAACCATAGCTCATTCATCGGCCTGTACTATGTACTCAAACCGGAGACATAGCAGTTCTGTTCCAATCAATTGTGGCAACTTCTAGTTCTTGCATCAGCACCAGTCTTTGTCAACACTATCATCAAAGTAATACCATATATGGGCAGTATCACTACCATAAACCTTCAGCCATATCTCAATGATCAAAACCCTCTATACGAGTCAATGAAATAAAACGAGGAAAGATCAGTCGACGGGTGAAAGCAAAAGGGTTCTAGGTGCCATTGAAAGATGAAGATAGATAGGGCTGTTTTGTTTTCACCTCTCTAGATTCTTTCACACAAGAACTGTTTCACATTTCATACTAACATTTTCCACAATCAAAAGACCTCCTTTGACGGCATCAATAATTTAAAAGGGCCACTTTCAGGAGTTTTCTCTGCTGTTGCTATGTAGTCCTTAGCTACACGACATAACACAACACAAAGACCCTGGGTGGGTAAAGTATGGGAGACTAACAAGTTGTTATATTACACTTTGTATACTATTACACTTTGTACTATCTTTGAACTATCATATCATTCTAACGTAGAAACCATCTTGAACAACAGTAGAAATGTTATATATTAAATCATGGACAAAAATAACAATTCAATTCCGTAGAATGATCACATTTTTAACTGCTCTTGAAAAGGAAGGGTTAATAAATATCAAATCCCCAACAACAGTAGCGAAACTAAACTGATCAACTTTAAATATTAAATGGACAATACCCTAAATATGACACTTGGTATTGTAACCTAAATGAGTGATACTGGGTGATAATATTTAAAAGGGATAAACACGATAATACAGTCCCCAGTCCTTCCAAACACTTTTCTGATTATCACTGGCCCCTTGTTTACCCAACAGCCCTTAAAACTGATGGTTTAAATCTAAATATCTTTGAAGTCTTCAGAAAAAAAAGGGTTCATCTACATGTTATTAAATAGTCAGTTACAACATTTTGACAATTATTCTTCTACAAGAGGGGAGCTAGGGAATCTCTGATGTTTTAGGGTTAGAACAAGAATGCCTTATGTTCATTATAGTTCATAATCAGATAGGGCCTATTAACCTTAAACTACAATGTACTCACTGTAACTATGTATGGATTAGAACTGTGTGTTTCTACTGTTGAGTACATTGTTTCCCCCTATATCTTGTCTCTCTCTCTCTCCCTCTCTCTCTCTCTCCATTCAGACCAACTACATGCAGTCCTCTCCCAATAAACACAAGGTCCCCGTCTATACAGATAGTTTCCATATTAATAAGCAAACAGGGACACAGAAACTCAGACTATTAATGAGTGTTCAAGATGTAATCAATTTTGCCCACAAATGACAGGTTGAGAGAAATTGGTTTCAACTTTCTATTATTGTATTATCATCGCCCATTGCCTCTGTATTTCTTCCCTATTCAAACTGTGTAAATCTGATTTTACCATATTCCAGCTATTTGCCATTTATGTTCAATCAATAAATATAATCTTACTTAAACCAATTTTACAAACTCTGTAAATCTTTTATAATCCCATTTGAACAAGTCACCACCGAGGGGGGAAAGCTTTTCAAGTCTTTATTCTGGCTTTATAAAAGAATCATTCAATAAAACCTTAGCATGAGAACAATCTAATTCGGTCTCCATTTTCTAGTATATTTGTTATACTTTGTACTTAGCGCTTTTAATAGCTGCGGTAAAATGGCTTTTAAATGATAAAGTAAATCCACATTTGACAGCTTATACATTGTTTAAAACTTTGAGACAAGTCTTCAGGTTTCATGAATCAGCAAATAATACCTCAAACTCACAAACTGTGCAGCTAAGGCCAGCACAAACAGATAAAACTGAACATTATTCTCAACCCAAGTTCTGTATAAGCAGGTAATCAAACACCGTATGGTTCTTGTTGTGTTGGATGAAATTTTCTCAAACCAATGTGGACTTTGGCAGAGGATTCAGGCAAAAAGCAACATACGTCTTAATCCCAAGGTAGAGTAAAGCAGTGAAGAGCAAAAAAGGCTTATATTCTTCTTTGTTTCATAGCACTTAAATTATTTTTTTGACAATTTCTTAATTATATCCTGAGTAGACCATCATCTGAAAAGTTATGGAAATATTTGGACTAAAATTTCCAAATATTTAATGAGTTTATCATAACTTTAACCTTCCTGAACTTATTTCCTGTTTAATTCTTCAAGTTTTTTTGAGAATTTCCTTGGGTAACAATTTTAGATCCATGAACTCTTTTTCCAGCTATTTTTCTGTTGTTGTTTTTTCTTACTTCTGTTTGGGTATTTAGAGAAACTACGGGCTAGTGGCAGTTGTTATTGGAATGTATGGGCTAACACTGAAGGAATTCATTCTGCATATCAGTGTTTATTTGTTAAAGCATCAGTCACACTCTATCTGTAACATATGGGGGATAAGAGAGAAGACATGGAAAACATACTTAAGGAATTTGGGTTTTCCCTCTCTCTTGTGAAGTTGGCGTATGTATAAGGTAGTCAATCCATAACAGCTGAAATTACCTTTTTTTAAATTCAACAACCATAATAAACCAATCTCAAGTACACACATAACAGACAGATAACAAAGGTACAACAAGTGTTTAGATATATTTAAAATCATTTCCTTCATTGCTTGGTAAAAGTTTTAGAAATTCTAATTCTTTTTATCAATAGAATACCTTAATCATGAGAGTCAGGATGCTGAAACGAGTGGGAGTATGGGTGAAATAGTAGGGTGAAATATCAAGAAAAGAAAAAGGGGTGTAATATAAAGTGAGTAAAACAGCTGTTGATAAATCCCCAATTTCCAGCCAGACATGCTTATCAGCAGTAAACAGTCAAAGCAAATGAAAAGCGAAGCCTTGTTTCCTATGATCATGTTTTCATCTTTCATCTTTATTGTACAGCCATTTTTACACTCTCTACAATTTCACCACGGCTTTTATAAATTATAGCTTGTAGTTAGATCATTGTTACCTTGATGTGCTTATAGTGTGAGCGCGTCTTTTGCACTCAGACTGATTACCATTAGAAAACAGTCCATCGTCAGGTAAATTACTGTTATTTTATGCAAACAAATTCAAACCTGCTTGAAGCCCCATGCAAACAAATTGAACTATTAAGGCTTTCATTCAGTGATGTATGGGATAAATGGAGGTACATGAAGTTTCCAAATATATTTAACATGTAAACTT
>ENA-OREC01000109-OREC01000109.1-marine-metagenome-genome-assembly--contig:-NODE-109-length-21776-cov-13.304392_pt1 | contig 21776 bp, 8 predicted proteins | sample MGYA00248626_ERZ508543 | MGnify/ENA primary metagenome ERZ508543 (study PRJEB26211, sample SAMN05518279) | marine metagenome | isolation source: Puget Sound, Washington, USA | host: Bankia setacea...
TATGGTGTTACTTATGGTGTTGGGCTTTTCAGTTGAATGGTTTGAGTATTGACTCACAAGAAGACATTTATGTTAAATGTTCAGTCTTTCAAAACCTCAGTTACACACAGTATATATATATTAGGCTTTTGTATGTGAGTTTTGGAAACGTTTAAAAGTTGATCTGTTAATTATTAGTAACTCATGAATGTTTACATTGGACACACAAGTTCACATGTCTGGATGCTGTCAGTCACTCCTTGAGTCAGGGACATCAATAGTCAGTAAGGAGACTGTGTAGATTCAGTTTTTCTGATACACTCTGGGTTTCTGGTAGGCAGATTCAGGCCATAGACAAGCAGTAGATAGATAGAGCATTGTGGACTCTTATATGGGTTACCCTGGTAGTTTAACATTCTTATAAACAGTTCAATTGTCTTTGTTTTGATTGTTCATCATATAAGAATGACAAAAGACAAGCATAAGCATTATACATACCCCTATGGACCAATTGCTCTAACATGTGTCATCACGCTGTTATAACATTCTTCTATAAAATTTAAGTTTCAGTAAAAGTGGCGTCTTTGTTTTGATCGTTCAGTCAATCAAAGTATCTTTAACACTTCTGTATGTATAGCTGTGTTATTCATTTACACCATCTCATCTCCTTCTCACCATCTCTGCTTTTTGGGTTTTCTGGATTTTGCTGGAGTAAAAGGATACAGTGTCTTGGTTTATTCAGTTTGCTATGTATTCTAAGTGGGTTGGTAACACCATTGTGGGCGCACTTAATAAACCAATGTCAAACACTTGGATTGTCATTATAGGTGTACTGTAAACACATTGGATTGTCAAGATGTTTAGTTTGGCGATATTTATTGCAGTTTTTCCATTCTTAACCAACTTTATTTTTTTTATCTTAACTGATCAGAATCTATACAAGGTTAGACAACCCGCTGTAGTCATCATTTTATAAATGATTTTCAGATTATTTAGAGTCCATTAGTCATCTTGTCTCGAATATAAAGAAAAAAACATAAAATTAAGTGGTTGGACACTAGACAGGGTTTACAGTACAGTCAGTATGAAATATGATGGGTTCGGAACTATGTGTGGTATGTAAAGTTTAATGTACCAAAGACAAGTCAAACAGTTATAGAGGCAGGGGAAAGTAGCAGTAGGGTAGTATATATATATATATTATAGGTTACATGCTTATTTAAAGAGACTGATACACTTCTGATATGTGTTACATGGTTATGAAGAATGATGATACACTTGTCACGCTTCCTTGTATCAAATAGAACAGCAAGCTGAGTGTGATAAGGTCCTAAAGTGCTTTAGAATAAAGAAGCAGATCGAACATCTTACCCTTGATATAAAACATTGAAGTCATCATCTAAAGGATAGAATCTAGTGGTTTCTAAAGTCAGGTGGTCTCTCCTAACAAGAGTCTATAGTATAACGTTTAAGAAATAAAACATCGGTACCCGTGTTTTATCGCAGAATGAAGTATAGGTACGAGTTCCGGTGCATATGAATTAAAAGCACAAGTGGTTTCATTACACACACCCAAACAAGTACGGATATTTTATTCTGCGATAAAACGCGGGTACTGATGTTTTGTTTCAATTCTAACTTGGCAAGACCGATTGTACCTCTCTATACTAAACTTAAGCTAGTATGAACTAAAACTTATCTGCTGCACTTTTTTTGGAAAGCTTATATTGACAGGATGTTGTTTGCATGGTTACAGGGGAGGTAAAAGTAACTGCAGGGACCCAGAACACAGACCTAGATCCATGGTAACAGCCATATTTTACAGTAGAATAAAACATGGTTGTTTCCTTCTTTGTGTATAGGAGAAAATCACGGGACCGTTTTAGAATATAAGAGAATTTGAGTGAGAGTAGTGCTGTTATATTTTATGCAATTAAAATGCTTAACACAGCCAACCACTAACAGTGAAGTAGCATGCACATAGCCTCATACTAGCTAGTTACTACATTAATTAATTAAGCTTAAATATATACATGTAGTTTATAATGGCTTATGAAATTCAAACAAATTGCCCCATTGTTATGCTTAAAGTGAACGTTAGAGAAAATTCGTTCAATGTTTTTCAAATAAATTACCTTCTCAAATTTCATTAGGCAGTTATTCACAAAAAAGATTTTTTTTAAACAACTTTTAATGAACAAAAACTGGTTGTTTCATTAATGATTTTCAGCTTTTATGTAAAAGTTAGAAAATGAAAATAACAATGGTTAAGCTAAATAGGACAAATGTGCAGCTTTATAATGGTTACATTTTTTTCTTTAGAAGTGAGTTTTTGATATTTGTATGTTTTTCACATCTTCGCCAAAGACCTTGGTACACTGTTTAACTATCACATACACATGTACATTGAAGATTTGAATGATGTCTTAATTGGGCTTTATTAAATCCAACAGAATGTTATTTTTCAGATATTTTGTTTTCATTGTTTTGAAATCCCTTTTTAACATGATAAGCTGTTTAGATGAAAGACATTACTGGTCAGACATGTTTAACCAGTCCTTGCTTTGTATTGGACTGCAGTGCTGTATTTTCTGTTGATGCTGTTTCATGCAACCTTGGCCAACTATACTGTGAGAGACACAGATGGCAACACACAGAGCTGATAGATGAACCCCATTATCCATGAGTAACTTAATGATACCCATTTGTATCTGTTTATACCCTTCTGTTGTATTTATACCCAAATTTATCAGAACTATAATTTATCTCTGAAGATTATCGAGCCTTTGAGTCTATGTTATTCAACTGTAGCTTCTCCAAATATGGTAGTTGGGAAACAATGTTAATCTCTGGAGTATTTAGTGTAATATGACTGTTTCAGGGGGTATTTAACAACTTGGTCTTGGCATTATTCTTATTCCCAGAGTGGATATTGTTGTGGAAATAAAGTTATTGACTGATTCTCTTAGCATCTAGCTGTTGTATCAAATGAGATCAGCGTATTTTTCTTGGAAATGGTGGGGCGGGTGTTTATAGGGATGGTATCATGAAGCTTAAATATGCAGGAGATCTAATAGTAGCCAGAGTTTAGCAACAAGGAAATGAAACTGGTCTATTTTGGAATCATTATTATTTTAAAGGTTCATTAATGTTGGAAATTTACATACATGTTTCAAAGTAATGAATATAATTATGTTTGTAAGTTGGAATCAACAGCCATGAAAACTGATGATATCGTCATATTGTAGCTGATAAAGAAATCCTCTTATTTACAATTTTGGAAGGTTTATCAAAAGAAAAGGTTGTTTCTAGTTTTAGGAGAGAATATAAACAGAGCTAAAGTTTAAGAATGTTTATGTAGAAAATTGTTTCTTATTGGTAAAAAATAAATTGTGATGAAACTTGAAACTTAATTTGCTTCTTGTTATTTGAACATAAACATGTACTGGACACTAATGTACCAGTTTATTTTTTTGATCCTTTTTAAGAACATGTAGATCATTTTTCAGGACAAAGAATAGCAGAGATAGGTTCATTATAGTAACGGGGGTGAGGGGAAGAAATTAAGTCAATACGGAGAGGCAACTATTAGACGTGGGGGTAAAGTGTGATTGTTTGTGAAGTTGTGGAAACTTTGGGAGGAAATAAGAGAGAATTGGCGGAGACAGGATGATCCCATGGGAGTGCTTGAATGCCTTCATATAGGACATCATCATAGGCAGGTCCTGTGAGGTCTTCTGCTCTGCCAGTAATGATGATTAAACTTGATTCACCAACCATGCCATATATACAATCCAGTGCTCTCTTGGTTTTCTTCTTGCTCATTTATTTGTTAAGTGCTTTATGGGGTTGGGAGGGGGTTGGGATATGTTTGGCATTTTTCATTAACATGACACCCTGACCTTGACCCCTAGATGAACTTTACCTCATATATGACCTTGACATTGAACAATTAGATGAATATAAAAAAAGCTGTTGATATTGGCAAAATTCAAAGAAACTGACAGCTGAGTGTTGGAATCTATGATATTTGGTGTTCATTTAAAAGAAGTCTTCATGACCTAACAGTGACTAAATTTCCAAGCAAGCCTCTTATATCTAATGTGTTTTAATATACTTTAAGAAACTTTAGGAACAACTTAATTTTATAAAAAAATATGGAAAAAATTGTCCCAAGATATTTTTGGCTTTGAAATACAGATAACATTTCACTTGTACTTGTTGGGTTTGAAAGACATGTAGAGCTGACAAGATTTTCATCATCGATAGCGCGCAGAAATGTCATGTTTTGAAATGATTCACCGTGTTTTATATTTATCGGTTTTTAAGGCAGGTTGACTAAGAGAAAGGTCGTACTGTTATTGAAGTAATGTACAAAACATGTTTTAAGAGCTAATAAAAACTAAGTTCATTTCTTGTAGAGTTTGTTGTATGACTCGTTGTTTTCCCTATTGTGTCTTTTTTTGTTGCTGCTGATGGTGGGGGTGGCGATGATCATGATGATGATTTTTGTACTTGATATAAAACACTAGTGCAAAGTCAGATCTTTTAGCAGATGTTGTTGTAAAACATTGACTAGTTGTTCTCACAATTGGGTAATTCTAAGTTGTGTTGCTGCTGTTGGTGGGAGTTTGTTATGATGATGGCAATGATGACGATTCTCTTACTTGATAAAACAGTGCAATCTCACGATGAAAAAAACAGAAACATAAACAAAATACGAAAGTAGTATAACATAGAAAAAGCGAAGATTGAATCAACAGACCTTGAACAGTAAAACGTTGAGAAACCTGCATTACTGTTAAACCAAATAAAACCAGCTAAAAAACAACAAACAAGCTGTGCATTGTGCTTTAAGTTGGGAGTCATGCTTTGACGATAAGAAAAGAGTTAAGCTTTGGAATTGTGCTGATATACAGGCCACTTTCTGTGAGTTTAAAATAAACACGGTGTTTGGCAAATCTTGCTCTGTTGGAAAAAATGCTTTCACCGCTTTCTGATGTAAACTTTGATTGTTAGAAAAACTGCAGAAGGGTTATATATATGAGGTTACAGAAATGTATACAGTAAAACCCCACTTTAAGACCATCCCTTGAAATAAGGACAACTCCACTATTAAGACCACCATTTTAAAGTCCCATTTCATTGATTTATTATTTATCTTAACTCAATAGTAAGACCACCCTACTATAAAGACCATTTTTCCTCAGATCAAGTGGTGGTCTTTATAGCTGAGTTTTACTGTACACTATATTTTAAGTCTATAATGTAACTGTACAAGAATGGCAGAACATAATGGTAAATTATACTCTGAAGGTCATTCATGTTTATGTTGGTCAACTTTTGAAATGGTCTTTAAAAGATGTTATATGTAATGATGGAGTTAGGTAGTTATAAAGAATATGTACACTCCTGACTGAAACTAATTCATTATGTTAAATAGTCGATATTCCACAGGTTATATCTTATAGAAATCCTGGCAGAAACTTGTTAAAACATTCTTGAAAATTATGTTCCACACAGAATCAGGGGATCTTAAACTGATTAATGTTTTTGGCAAAGGTATACGGGGGATGGTAACTAGTGGTAAATGCCAAACTATATTATCTGCTTGGATTTTCTTACAGCAGATAGTTCGTTTCTCAAATCTTCCTCTGTACAAATCTGAACATGGAGTACACTAATCCATCATAGTTTACTATACTGCTAAACATTTCGAGGTTGAAAAGGGTTGAAATGTTGTAAGGGGAATAAAATAGTTTGTTTAAAAGTTATATTCTTAGCTCCTGAAAGCCTGAACAGTTTTGTAGATTTATAGAAAGCCTGTTACAAAGATATTTATCTAAAGACCGAACTGTTGGGCAGCCAAGGTCAAAGGTCAAGGTCACCAAAGGTCGACTCATGGACGCAGATGGACCACCTCAAAACATATTAGCCTATGTCTGTGCAATTCTGCCAAAAATTAAACGACAATTTGACTAAATAAAGGCACTGTCAAAATCAGTCTTGACAATAAAAAGATCACAAAATTAAGTATGTGAAACTACATGAGTTTTTAGATATGATTGACAAGATGGAAAACACAGAAAGAAGGGACTTGTTAAACAAAGTAGTGTGACTCTGGCTAATAAATAAAACATCTGCTGTATCAATAAGACCGTCTGGGTGTGTAGGTAATCATATATAAGAATAACAAACTTATTTGGCCAGGAGAGAAACAACATATCATGCCATTGCTTAGTCATCGATAACACATACCACTACTACTACACAGCAGTTCCAAAAAACCCGTCTTGAAGCACAATTCCCCACAGACTAGCTGCATACAAATGTAATTTAAGCAGAAACTGTATTTTTCCCCTGTTGTTTCCCATTTTGCTACTTTGTGGTCTGAAGTCTGGTGTTGTTGCTAAATTAGAACTATCATGCAGTAAGAGTCCTGCTATTAAGACCACTTGTAGAAAGAACCAACAAACTAGTTCTAGATGAGAGACAAATCAACACAGAAATCAGGAAATTGGCAAATAGATTAATGGGTTTTGCCAATGTGGGACCCTAAGTGAAAGAAAAAACACATCAAAAAACCCCACAACAAACAAAAACAGAAAGTCTTTCCACTAGTGACTGGTCTTTATTCTGAGTTGTCATAAAATGGGTACAATTCTGTTGTTGTTGTTGTTGTTGTTGTTGTTGTTGATGATGTTGTTTTTACAAAATTTGTTTTCAATACAACCCAAAAGAATTCTAGGGAAGAAAAACATTTCACAAATGGTCTTGACTATGTAAAATTTGTCTCATCACTTCCAGCCAGTACTTACTACACTTACAGTACAGTTTTATATATACAGAGAAAGTACTGTTTTTGTTCTATAAATGTTCCATATTTTACACATAGAAGATTAGGGGTTCAACTTCTGTCCTATACAACTTATATTCCTACAGATTTTCATGGACATACTGTTCTCTGGAGAAAGATATCCTTATTTACAACTCATCAAAAGGTCAATGAAACAACAGTTTTGTTTCAAGTTTTTATGCTGACACAAGACAGACAAGAGCGCTGTGACAGAACAAAGTCAAGTTTGGCAACAAGCACAGACATGGTTGTTTGGCACAAGATATTGTTTTGGTTTTGCCTGAAATCACTTGGATAGACAAAGGCAATAAAAGGTGCACTCAGAACACATCCCTCTCAGATCATTATTTACCTATTAGATCTCATGTAATTCTTTTACTCTCTGCATCACCAAACATTAATTTTGCCCCCAGGTTCCAAGTTGTATGAAAAGATCTGAAAGTAACTTGAAATGTTACTAACTGTGGAATCGTTTATTTTCATGGGTATTCTTTACTTCCATGGGTATCATTTATTGCCATGGGTATCATTTATTGCCATGGGTATCATTTATTGCCATGGGTATCATCTATGCTCATGGTATCATTCATTTTCTAGGCATAGACTTGAGGTATTTTTTGAAGAGACATAAAAACACCCAACATGCAGTCTTGAGCATACAAGTCTCCGCCTTAATTAGTATCAAATTTTGCTATGGTAGAACTTCTAATTATTTTGCCCATGAAAACAGCTGCAGCACGTCATGGCACTTTTACACTATCTACAGATCATGCCAGTTGTATTGTAATATTTCCTGGGAGGTATTTAAAAAGCATCTAACAAGTTTTGGCAATCTACCATCAGAGAAAGCTTTGCAAATTTTGAAGAACATCTTGTAATAACCATTTTCTTGATCAATCCTTGTAAGACGAAATATTAATTTTAGCAGAACGCCTGTAAGTGCTAAACCATGATGAGGTAGTTAGAACAGTTAGGCTTTTCTTATGATGAATGCTGCATGAATCAACTGATAAATGGCTTCCAAAATGATCAATAATAAACCTGAACATTTCCCAACAACAGAAATCCCCGAAACATTTCCAGAACAAAACATGACTGACAATTTAGTCTGGAAAACTGCAAATCTGAGTAGAATCGTAGCAAAACATAAAATCTTTTAAATCACCAAAAAACAATATTTCCAGTGGCAAAAATCCAAAAGGTTCTTTCTACTTCCTTATTCTATTGTACTTAGAACCCTGCTTATGGCTTTTACCCTTCATCCCATGTGTAGTCTATAACACAAATCTTAGCCAATGATATGACACATTACATCTTAACTGTGGCGCATTGGGTAGATCGAGCATTCATCTCGCATTCAGTCAGACGTGAGTACATTTCCCATCAAAGTCTACCGTTGTTTCCTTAAGCAAGAAAATTTACTCTCATTCCTTAAAATTTACTCTCATTGCTTAGTACTGATTGCGCATATACCCAGGAACCGATTAGAGCGTGATTTACTAAAAAACTATTTGCCCTTTTCACAATTGAACTAAATATATATTTGTATAAACTAAACTGTTCGATAGATACATGTACATGATAGGAAGGGTACTTGTATATTTTGTCTACCACTCATAATTTCAACCTTCTCAGCAATGTAACTAAATAATCGTTAGAAATAATCTGTAATACTCATGATAAAGCCATTAATACTCTGTTACTCTGACCCCCTCCCTTCCTACCTTGTATTAATTTACTGTGTTTAAAACTCCTCTTCCAGATGATATGAGATTCTAGTTGGTACCGTAAAACCCATCATTTACGTTGAGCACTTATTTGCGGAATTTTGTTATTATGTGGAAACAGTCATTTTTGTTGAGCATTAATTTGTAGAATTTGTGAATTTCATGGGAACGTGAATGAATTAAGTTTTGGGATACAACATTAACACCATAGTAATGAGAAGAACTCTGTAGTTTCTCTCAATAATTTCATGATTACAAAATATTTTAATGATATTACAAGTCGGACATTTTGTGTTACGTCTACTGTTAAACCCTATATGGTCGCAGGCTGGAAATTTGGTTGTTTTTCTGAAAAGAGAACTCATTTTCGGTGGACATATTATTCTTGGTCATTTTTAGTCAAACCAATGAGCATAATTAAGGTAATTATTGTTATTTATGTAATTTAGTTGTATTTGAACAAGTGGTGAATCTGATCCACAAAACTTGAGTGCCCCCGCGATATATAGTGCTTTCACAGTATTTCGTTTTCAAAAGTTTATTTCCCCACCCAGGTAACTAGGTCGATGTAATAGTTATATGTCTGGAAATATCATTTAACATTACTTATACTGACAAGTTACACAAGGATACTGTAGAACTGTCTTTTAGAGAAATATAAACAGGTACTCTACATTTTAATTGGATGTTTGTTTTCAATGTTTAGTTTATTCTAGATGGCTTTTGGAGAAATTGCAAGACTAAGTAAGACTATATCCTATAGGTGTTTATATTTTCACTACTGTCGATACAATTGAATGATTCATGCAAGTTTCAGACCCCTTCCTCCCAATTTCTCATACCCCTCCCCATTCCCCCCCCCCCTTCTGCTATTTTCTTGCACACTATCCCTGTCCATACCAAACTATCTTCATAACCTCTTTCTAACCCCAATTCTGTGAGCATTTAGATCATAGCTGAGATATGCATTTAAAACATGGTAAAAGTGGCACATGATAATTTGAATATTATTGGTACTGAGCATTTGTCTCGATAAAGCTGAATTGGAGAATTGAGTCAGAAAAAGGGGGGGGAGTGTAACGGACCTTGTTGGAGTCGGGATGGTGGGGGGATAAATAGAAGAGCCTAATACAGAGGGGAGGAGTGAGTAAATGGAGTGAGGAATTAACATGAGAAAGCTGGGAGCCATGAATCACAAGGGAACACAAACAGGGGAGTAGTGTGGTAAATCATACCGTTGATCTGAATGATAAGACAAGGCTCTATATGCCAGCAAGATATCCGCAACCGCGATGAAAAATGACATCTCAATAGTTTATCTGCAAGAAATGACAGTTAGGAAAAATCCATTAAATCAAGATACACATGAAAACATTGTAAAAACCTTTTAAGAGGAATTAAGGTTTTACATAGCACTTTTTTTGTTTTCTCTTTTTTTCTCTCGATTTTGTTTTCATGGTCAGGAAGCTGGAGTACACCCAAATTACACTTTGCAAGATTGTGAACATGAGAAATGTTGTTGAGATCAAGGCTGTTGTTGTAGAGGACATTATTGTATTGAGGCTGACAGATTCTTGGGTGGGTTATTACTGCAGATAAATACTCTCCAAATGCCAACTCTATAGTCTTACACCTATGAAAACAGTATGGCAACATGGAGCAGATTAAAATAACAGTGCAGATAGAATTTTGGTAGATATAGATTTTTGTATGCAATGCTGATTCACCAATAGAAATGAGAATGTCTACTTTTTGATGCAATGGTCAATTCTGTGTTGTTGCAAAATATTAGCTAGTCAGATTGTATTATGTGTTACAAGAAGTTTTTATCTCTCTAGGTGTTCCACAAGGTGCAATGCTAAGTCCCATCCTTTTCTGACCATTCATTAGTATTCGGGTAATTAGTTAGCAATGAAGCAGGGGTAGCGGTAGACACAGGTATGCTAGGTAAACAGTTCATTTACTATTTCCAGTGATATTTAGCCAAAAAACATATTTATCAGTATCAAAGAGATATGACTGTCTATGGATAAATGCAGAATGATACTATATGCAATGGAATAAAGATATAGATACAATGTTTATGCTTTGCTTCCCATATCAATGCTTTTCTTGGCATCTTGAGGTCAGGCAAGCGTTGAATAAATTTTTGGAAAATTAGCAATTAAAGGAGGCTGGTAAAAGATAGATATTTGGTCAATGAGTTACTACTTCTGAGGAATAGAAGCAAAACAATTCTTAGTGCTGTTAAATATTAAGAAGCAGATAGATTACTTTACAATTCAACCCTTTAATTTACTGTTAGAATCTTCAGTCAGTTCACATATTGTGGGGGAAAGCAGTAGGCTTCTTATTTTAGTGATATTCAACAAAGAATCAGATGGAAATCTTTTTTTAATTGGCCATATATTTTTGAGAAGTCAAGAATTCATGGTCACTCAAAGTCAAGAATTCATGGTCACTCAAAGTCAAGAATTCATGGTCACTCAAAGTCAAGAATTCATGGTCACTCAAAGTCAAGAATTCATGGTCACTCAAATAATTCATGGTCACCGCCTCCTCGATAGCCTAGTGGTATAGTGCAAGCATCGAGTGCAGGAGGTCCCGGGTTCAATCCCCAGTCAAGGACTGTGTCATACCAAAGACGTTATAAAAATGGTACCAGAAGTGCCCTTGTTTAGCACTGAACATTAAAAAGGGAAATACTGGCTCTTTCTCAAGAATTAAGATAGGAAAATAAATGTAATGGATAAAATCTGGAATAGAAAATCCTTTGAAGTCAGAAGTCATTGGCCATTGTGGCGGGGATGAAAAAACTGAATGACCACACGGAACCGACAAAAGTCAAATGCTAAAAAAATGGTCACCCAAAGTCAAGAATTCATGGTCACTCCAAGAATTTATGGTCACTCAAAGGGAATTGTTGGTATCATGGCTAATTGAAATGTACCAGGTTTATAATTCTAGTATTCAGATCATTCTAGATAAATGTGTGTTACATTTAACGCTTGTAGGAACAACTAAATCTGTGATCAACCAGTACCGTCACCTGTTTTCGCTGTTCTCCTGTTTTCGGCGATAACATTGAAATGCCTCTGACATCATTCAGTCTAGTAAGATTTCATAGTTGACCAATACGGGCTTTAAATAATGAAGTAAGCTGTCAGTAAACTGATCATGAAACAAAATCGAGGATCATACAGTAAATAGCATCAAATTGAAATTGACCAGCACAAAATATAGAAATTTACTTACCTCCATTTTCTGGTATTTTTTTCTCATCGATATTTCAAATTTTAAATTTGTTTTGTAAACTATGTTTTGGTGTTTTGACATAAGCCGACATAGTATGAAGTCATATTCTCCGTATCTGTCAAAACTAGGTCAAATTAATGAACTTTTGTAAAAGGTTTAGCACACAGTCCCTTACGAAGCTCAACACAGTTTAGGGTATTCTCAGAATATATAAATCATCTACAAAAGGATAATTCACATCTTCATATATGCAGGATGACCTAATAGATGCATACTTTGTGTGTATTAAGAAGAAATGGTTGGTGGAGAGGGTTGCCCAAAAAAGCATGCATGTGACAAACGCTTATGTAATATTGTTCCTTGCATCGGCGAAAAGTGGTGGCACTGGCATACTATATAAGCTTTAATAGCAGTGTGTATCAAGAGAGTTTCAGACTCTGTCCATGTTAATTCTCCATCCTAAAAAAAATCACCACGTTATAGATTTACTTTAGAATTGGCTTTAGTCATTTTCCCCTGAAACAAATATGAAAAAGAAATTATGAGCTAAGAAAATGATAGATAAGATACACAAACTGCTTTGCTTGTATCTCCTGGGAATTGGAGAAAAGTCATTACATCTATTGCAAGTCAGATATACTTACATACCTCCCTATGCTACTTGAGTTACAGTATGTTTGAATGATATATTATCTTATGTTGAAATTGGTCGGCTGGGTGATTTTGATTTTTATGGCATTTCAGTTCAAGAGCGTTTGAAATAATGTTCTAAGATTTTGAACCATGTTGGGTTTCTTGATTATATTTATGGAAAAATCATCCAAGCGAAAGACAGCAAGCTTGAGATTATAAGTATACTACATGTTTTCATTGGGCTATTCCCTGATACATAGTCAAAACTTAGATAAATTATCAACGAGAAAAGCGAAAGGCCATGTGTTCACAAACAATTTGAAGTCATTCACCAATGCTACAGAATGAATGGGTTTAGATTATTTTGCAGTGAATGACCAGAGCTCTGTCAAGCATTTCTGAGTCTGGTATTTATGGGCAATAAACTCACAAGATGTGACCTCCATTTTAATGTCTACCTGCTCAGTGAATGTAAATAGGGAGTTATATGCTTGAATATAATTTTATGTTTATTTATTTTAGCATTTTCTACACTATTCCCTTGTTTGTGTTACCTTGTGGTTCATGGCCCCCAAATTTATCACTCCATTTCCTCACTCCTCGCCTCTGAACAACGTTCTTCTCCCCCAGAACCCCAACTCCAACAAGGTCCATTTAACTCTTTCTGACTCAAATTTCAATTTCTCTGTTAAAATTGTTTTGTCTTGAAATTAGAATAATCATTGACCTTGAGAAGTCATCAGTATTCTTGGCATACCATCTATGATTTACAAATGTAATAAATGTAAATTGTTTCTATGGATTCAAAGTTTTCAGAATGTGCAATGTTTGGCCCCACTAAAATTGCTAGGTGTACAGTTCTGAACTCACTTTTAGTGTCTCCATCATGTGTAAGGTACAGGATTTTATCTAGCCGACTTCAAACTTCATTGATAACATTTTGTGAACTAGGTTTATTAATGAGCAAAGGCCGGGCTTAAATTAAAAAAATATCTGTCTGGGGCTCACCTGGGCTAGCTGTCTACATTAATAAAATCAGAGCCCATTGATTCATTGAGCCCATTCATAAAATTACCCAGGGCTCTTTGGGTAGTTTTAATACAGTGTTTGCTGAGGTAATGGGGGTGGGTTTGAACGTTGTGTTTTTGTTTGTTTATTGCTTGGTTTTCTTGCCCTGTTTAAACACATTTATAGAATATGAAGAAAGGCAAGTACAATTAATATTATGATTTTCAAAATGTTGAGCTCTTAAAAATATAGAGAAAGATTTTGTGAAAAAAAAGAAAGAAAAAAAGTTGTCAAGGGAGGTAATTTTAGAGATGATATGAATGTGAAAGGTTCTATCTGCTTCTTTATTAAATAGCACTTAGTTATTAACCAATATCTCGTTGAACCCCCAGTGTAGAGCAAAAATCAGAACAGAAAAAATATAAAAAGATTGAATAACAGCAATTTCATAGACATAAATACTTTGACAAATGATTCACTGCTAAGTTGTTACAAATGTTCTTTCCAGCCATGCTCTATATTGAAGAATATGACTCAAAATCAACTAGAAAATGAACCAGAGATAAGAAAATTCAGGTTATATCGACATGAAATCAAAACAGACAGATCTTTCCAAAAATAAATACTGATGTCATTTGTATATTGGCATAGTGAAAGTGTTAGTGTATTGCTTGTTTTTGCTAATTCTAATACTTGTTGATTATCCCATGTTTAGAGAGTTTCATTTGAACAGAAAGCAGATACAGTTCGTAAAGATCGCAATTCAATACTTACATTAAAGTGAGGCAGATATTTGCTTATGACATACGAAAGTTGATTCAGAACTCTTAGACACGTAATTGTTCGTAGATTCCATGAAGTGCTAATTAAGCTACAGTATTAACAAGCAACTTAATTGCATTGTCAACAAAAGTTTGAAGTATATATATTTGTTAGGGAAGAATGCAAAATGGTTTCTTAGTATTTGCCACTTTATTCAATAGCACTTTCACTTTCACCCCTGGACATGTGTTTTCCATTTTGGTTTCAATGAGTTTAAGCGAGTGTCCTCAATTAGAGTTTTAAGAAACAGTACATGTTATGCCTACGTAAATATACCATTCCCCAGTATATAGCATGAATTCCTCTGAAATTGACCAAAGACTGGGGTATTGGTACCAAAGGAAGAATCTAACCGAACAGATTAAAAAGCTTATCTATAAGAAATAAAACATCTGTACCCGTGTTTTATGGCAGAATAAAATATAAGTACGAGTTCAGGTGCATATGAATTAAATCACGAGGATGCAAGACTCAAGTCCATGGTAACAGCCATATTTTATTGTATAAATAAAGCACGGCTTCTTTCCTTCTTCGTGAAATAGGAGAAAATCACAGGACGGTTTTAGAATACAGCTTGTCTAAAGTCTCTTGCCAATTGACTTGACTTGGCGTTTTGGAAATGTAACGGTTGTACATTAAAGGTTATTATTTGAGTTTATTGATGGCATTAGCTTTGTTCATTATATGGTGTTGTTTTTTTCCGTGTTGTGATGTTACGTTGTTATTGTAAATGATGACAAGTACATGTCATGAGGTTCTATCTGCTTCTCTATTCAATAGCACTTAGAACCTTCTCGCTTTCAGTCCTCGTTTTTGTTCATTGGTTATAAGTTGTATTTGAGGGATCAGATGACATGATAGAAAGCTGCACAATAAGCTTTTCCACCCATCTAGTGTTTCAGAACTAATATTTCCTCTTATCTTCTTTAAAGCTACTAGATGTTTGGCTTCTACATGATATTGTTATTATTTCCGCTTAGGAGTCAAATAACAATATAGAAAACTGCTTCATAAATTTTTAGGCAGCATCATGTTTCAGACACTTCAGCCCCTTGTCAAGTTGTTGTTTTGTTTTCGTTGTAGATGCCTTTTGTCTTTTCTTGGGTGGGGTTTCATGGCGAATTTAGTGTTGACATTTATAAATATTCAAAATGCTTTTGAGCGATCGAATTGATCATTTTGAGTTTTTAGATTCAAACATTTTGGTTAGAGTAATCTTTATGCTTGGTGTGTCTCTCCTGTTGAAGGAGTGGAATGGTAAACTGTTGTAACTATAAACAGAAGAAGTTGGGAATTACATCAGTTTTCCATTCATGCCTTGATTGATGAAAACGGCTAAACTTGATTACAACATTATTGTATCTTATGGGACACATTGTATTCTTATAGGACACAAAATGTTGATATTATGTTTTAGCAATACCATAAACGAAAAATATTGTGCAAAATTATGAGGTTCCTCACAATATTTGGTTTTGACGATATTTAAAGAGGGTGCTTATTTTACTTTAAAGTCAATCTTCCGTAAGGCCCTCTATTTATTTTAGTTTGATTGTGAAATCTTGCACGAATCTGTTCCTGGAACCAACCAGTACTAAGCAATAAGGGTAAAGTTTCTTGCTCAAGGAAACAATGTGGGACTTTACGGGTCAGATGCACAACCCACTGAACCACACCGTCCCTTTAATGCTCTAAACAAAAAGCCACACATTTACATAGCAATGAACAATGTCTCTTTTATGATGACCATGAAATTTCATGCCCTTAAATCCCTCTGAGAGTCTATGGTAGATCTTATGACATTATGCTTGTAAAGACTAGAAAATGGTACAATGGCAGGAAAAGTGTAACAAGACATCCGTAAGCTGATTCTCCCAAGTTTTAAAAGCATAACTGTGGGTCACTTTATAAGCCATTAAAGACTCAAATTACCGCCTGAAAATTCCATGAATTCCAATGTTCTTGGGCCATTCTTTAATGCTCTGGCATGAAAATACAGCGATGCCAGTGTTTTGAGTCGAACATGTCGTGTCAGAATGCAATCAGGAATCGTATGCAAATAAGATTGTTTCCCCCTATTATCTCTAGCTTGAAACAAGTTTGTACACCAGGGTGAATCATAGTTTTCATTGATTTCACTTTTTCCTTCCTCTCTTGTTTTTGAATAATAAAGAACTTGGGAATGAAAATATTGCTTGATTGTTTTTAATGTTTGTCAATGAACCTAAACTGTGCTTTCTAGACGGCGTGTCAGTACTGGAAAGTGTGGGGACCATGTCAACTTGTTCTATAAATTGTAATGAAATTTGTTTTTGTTTGAGTTTAGATTGAGCATTTAGTTACGAACATTGAACATACACTCTAAGAATTTAGCTGGTTAATTTATTGAAGTCTCAAATTTGGACATGATTTCTTGCAGTTGTATAGTGGAATTAACAGCAATTGAATCTTTGAGATGTATGCAATAAGTAACTTGTATAAAGACTAACACCTACTTTCCCAAATACTCTCTCAAAGAAAACATAAACAGTATAAGTAAACTTGAAGGTGTGAACTATCTGCACTTATGGTAAAACTAACAGAGAGCATGCGAGTACTAGACAAGTATAGATACTTAATCAACACATGTTAAATACACTACTTGTAAAGGATCATGTTGAAATCCATTCTCTTTTTCATGTTATACGTTCTGAAAGCACCTATTGCACTGGTTTTCATAGAAGTTAAAACAACATGCTGACATGATAAAAAAGCTTTATGTGTTCAAAATGTCATTTACCGGTTCTTTTTTTAAGTTTTTGAGCATAGAAAATGGAAACACAAACTGACAGCTCTGTTTTTTCAATCATGTTTATACAGTTGATGATATGTTAGATAACAGTTTCAGAGTCTGCATATTGAAGGATGAATGTGAAAGTGTTCTATCAGCTTCCTTATTAAATAGCACTTAGAACGGTCTTTTACAGAGGTCTCTTGATATTAGGTTATATAGTAGTATACTACAAGGACAACTAACATTCTATTCTTGATTTGCAAATTTGACAAAGAATCTATTCAAGGTGTAAGTAAAGTAGTTCAACAAACTAAAAGCTCTGTTGATTTAAATATTAAATCAGCATTAAGGTCATGTCAGGGCAGACTCATCTTTATTGACTTTTAGACAACAAATATCCACTGTACTTTTAACTGTTTGTGACAGAAATATGTGATCTTGGTGAAAGAAAGGTCATTATAGTGAAATGGATGACCAAAAGGGATTTATTCAATGCATAAATGTGTTATAAGCATTTAAATATGATCAATGCACAAAACACAAACATGCATTTGATTTGTCTACGGATAAATATATATCAGGGTTTTCAATAAATAGATACATAGCTTACACATTTGCTAAGAAAATAAATATGTTTGTATACAGTAGCAGGATTGGATTATTAGCAAAGCGCCGTATTGTATACTGAGCTTGGCTGCTTGGTCACACAATTGATATAATTAGATAAATGTTTTTGGCATCAAATTTTGCTGGCGATCTGTTCATGTATTTGATATTTATGGTTGTTATTTATGTATATTTTCAGTTGATGAAGGTTCACCTGTACAACTGTAGCCAGTATACAACATGTGGAGGCTGTCTAGGAGCCATGGACCCTTACTGTGGATGGTGCTCTCTGGAAAACAAGTAAGCTTGCACACATAGCAACACACGGGTCACACAAATTCCACTAGTCCTATCACTCAAATTCCATTAGTCCTATCACACAAATTCCACTAGTCCTATCACGCAAATTCCACTAGTCCTATCACACAAATTCCACTAGTCCTATCACACAAATTCCATTAGTCCTATCACGCAAATTCCACTAGTCCTATCACACAAATTCCACTAGTCCTATCACACAAATTCCACTAGTCCTATCACACAAATTTCACTAGTCCTATCACACAAATTCCACTAGTCCTATCACACAAATTCCAATAGTCCTATCACACAAATTCCACTTGTCCTATCACACAAATTCCAATAGTCCTATCACACAAATTCCAATAGTCCTATCACCCTGATGAGTGGTTTAGGATGCAGGACGAGTGGAAATTTTGTAATCTTTTGTGTAATTTTCTTGTTTCTGCCATACTCTTAGATGAACAGTGGAGATCTTGAGTTGTTTGTGCCCTGCAACACTAACACAGCAATGATTAGAGTGAACTCCAAACCAAAATGTTGCTATTGTTTAGGAAGTATAGAACTTTTTTTGTGTTACTTTGACCAATTTCCAATTATATTCTGATGATTATTATAATGATCTAGATTCTATACTAGTCCTCTTGAAGAGGTCAATTTCGTGAATTTTACTTTGATTATGTGGAGTTGCCGATCCATTTGAGTTTGTATTAATTGTTGGAAGCAAATTGCTTTTAAGTGCTGTTGAATAAAGAAGCAGATAGAACCATTTTGTATTCACTCCTCAGTATGTCAAAAGGCAACCCTGATCTCAAACTGAAAAGGAAATCAATCCATGGGGGTAGGTGGGGGAAGGCCGGCCAAGTGTCAAATTAACTACTGGTAAAGAAAACTGAAATAACCAGTATGGCCTGAGCATATTTGATTTTCATTGATTCTACAGAAAAGACTGTGAGATATCTTGGAATTTGAGGGGTTAGTGTGGAACAATTCTATCTATCACTTAATGTAATAGTACTTGGAACACTCATGCTTTCACTGTTTGGATTGTAGAATTACTGGAATTGCACTTGGTATTGTTTTACAGTCTAGAAATTAGGAGAAGATGATTGTTGTTATTCTCTGGTTCTCAGTTAATAAATATGAGTTTGCCTGCTGATATTGACAATTGAGTGTTTGTTTATAATACTTGAAACCAATACTTGGCCATAAGAGCAGTGAATAGTTTGCAATAATGGGCTATAATGTTAGACGAGAGTTTATTGGGACAGTTTATTTGTAATTAATTTCACTGTATCAACTTGAACAAGCTATTATTCTCCTGAAATTGAAAGATGAACACTGTGCTGTTAAATGTGCTGTTTTCTTATGTTGTGTTTATTTCATTTGTGAGCCAATATGAAGTGAATATTTCCCTGTATTTTGATTGGGTTAAATTAGGACAAAAAGGTGTAGAGGTTGGAGCATTTGTTTGTTTGATAGCAACTTGTTTATGATTAAGAGAACATTGGTAGACTACTATGGGTAGGGAAAGGTTTTTACCACATCTGATTTTGAATATATTAAATAGATAGTTGAGGTATCAAAGGATATTTAGAAGACAAAACACTATTGTACATTTAAGAAGTCATTACATTACAACCCCACTCATTTTCAAACATGGTTGTACAGGATTATTTTCGTATACAGTAAAACCTTGGCTGTCTGCATGTCTATGTTAAATAGAAAGTATGGTGTGAAATGGTAGCTTTAGGAAAAAATTATACTGTGACATTTTGTAAATACGCACACGATTGGGCCAACTTATTTGTATCCAGATTTCCAGGGTTTTTTTCCTATCTGACTTGGTTTTAATCCATTTTGTATGAAGCTTGGTCTTGTTCGGCTTGTATATATTTGTGGAATTGTGAGAGCATCTCTATGATGAATGTTCACCACCATGACTTGTAGAACCAATATAATCCTTGTACGGAAATTGCCTCCATGCCCCGTGCCAAAATTTCATGGCTGGATCCAAAAAATGAAATTCATCTATGTGATTATGATGGATGATCTAGGTTGCGAGGAAGCTCTTTTTAATTGACGAGATCAATAGATATATAGTGGGAAAGGATGTTTGCAGTAATTACCAGTAATGATGTACCACGTAGCTTTGTGGGGCTGTTGCTGCAGTGAGCCAGAGAAAGGGTTGGTTGAACTATAAGAGGATTGAGATGCTGTGAAGCCATGTAATTTGGTAGTCGTAAAATCTCATTGCTCGCTTAAAAGGAAAGTTGTTTTTTTTTTGTTTTTTTTGTTGTTATTGTTTTTTGTGTGGTTGAGAATGGGGGGTGGGGGTGGGTGGCAGCTTAGTTCATGGATTCCAAACGCAAAATTCACATACTTGTTTACGGATTCTTATCAATAATTTACTGATAATTGAACTTGTGGTTTCTCTGACTTACCAAAAAAAAGAACTAAACTAATGCGTGTACGTCTTAGTAAAAATGGCAGAACAAATTTCTGTATGCACTTCTGTGAAAGAATATTACTGTCTTGGGAAATACGGGGAAATTGTCCAAAAAAGAGAATACGAGAAGACTGTAGCAGGGACAAGGAAACTGTTGCCGTGGTTATCTAACAATGAAGCCATGAGTGTATCTTGATCAATATGAAACGGTATTTTTGTAAGAGAGATAAAATCTTTGTAATTTCCGTGTGCATGCCATCCAAATCAAATACTATGTTTTCTGGTTTGTGCGCCGCTTGTGCGGTTCTAGTTTTATCTCCTGTTTAATGGTTCAGCATTTTTATCAATCTTGTGCAGTCTGATCGTCACTGTGATCGTTAACTGTCCTGTTATTGTTAAAGGCAGGAATCATAATTTGGAAGTTCAAAGTGAGAAACGCACGTGTACATTATTCCTTTTTTAATTCTGTTGCATTTGATGGTATCTCGTACTAATCAATGAATTGTTCTGCTGTTAATAAAAGACAAATCCAAATTAAGATCAGAACACTATAAATGTAGCATCCCATTTTCAATATAACAACACATTTCCATATAATTGGTTCAATTAACACTCTTTTAAGTCCAGAAAGCACTATTAAAGCAGTGATTTTGTGTGGATATGTAGGAAGGAGTTAAAACATCTTTTCATTGGTCCTATAGGGTGGTCTTACTTTCAAAACTTGTGGATAGCTGTATGACATATACATGGAAATCTGGAAATTGTGCTAGGGAGAAACTCAAATGGATGAAAGGTTGAATGCTAGATTTAATCAAACAGGGTAGTGTTTTAGAAGAAGTATAACTTACACAACCCTACTGTATATTGGCTAGATAGTTAGGACAGGGGTTTTATAAATTGTATAATACTCCACCCTGCTGTATTCGCAAATCTTTGATGACCTTAGTGTATCAAGGAGTCTTTAGATATTTTGAGGGGTGAAGGCCAAAGTGTTCGAAGTGCTATTAAATAAAGAAGCAGATAGACCATTTCCACATTCATCCTTCGGTATAGTAATACAGTTTTAAAGCGTTGACAATAGAGAGTGAAACCGTATGAAAGTTACAATAACTCGTTGTAGGACCTGAGACACAAAATAAACACAATTATATACTGAGCACAGCTGGACATATCGTAACAGTATTTAGATGGGTAACTAGCTTGACAATAGCCGCAAATGATGATTTTGAAATAGATATAGACCTGTTCACTTTATCACTGTATTGTTGGGTGTAATTATCAAAGCTGTTGAAAGTGAAAGGGTTTTAAGTGCTATTGAATAAAGAAGCAGATAGAACAGTTTGACATTCACCCCCAACCCCCCCCCCC
>ENA-OREC01000110-OREC01000110.1-marine-metagenome-genome-assembly--contig:-NODE-110-length-21775-cov-13.937828_pt1 | contig 21775 bp, 5 predicted proteins | sample MGYA00248626_ERZ508543 | MGnify/ENA primary metagenome ERZ508543 (study PRJEB26211, sample SAMN05518279) | marine metagenome | isolation source: Puget Sound, Washington, USA | host: Bankia setacea...
GGAGACGATGACTTGACTATTCATGAACTCTGTGGGAGACGATGACTTGACTATTCATGAACTCTGTGGGAGACGATGACTTGACTATTCATGAACTCTGTGGGAGACGATACGCAACTTCATGGTCAAATTGTTGATATAGTACCATAGTTGTTCAATGCCTTGTTTATGTAACTTTATCCTATACATGTATATGGTCCAAGATATAAACAGAACACATAGGTTACAAATCAGGACAAAGCCATTACAAAGCACACATACCGTTACTATCATATATATGGATTTATATAAGAGTCTATAGCTTTGAGGAAAATATCAACAGAAAACAATTGTTTGGGGCCCGTCAAAGTTTAACGTCTTGCGCCATATCTGTTGTTAATGTTTACCTCAACGTATCATTAAAAGAAAACACCAGACTACCAAACTTATATCAAAAATGAATTCTGAATTGTATCTTTGACCCAGTACTTTCCTTGTGCATAGTGTTATAGTCATTAACCATAAGAAAGCAGCTAGCACCAATCGTTTTCATATTGGCCAAATTCTACTTCTTCTTTCTTGCACTGGCAATTTGGCAAGTGTTGTTAAGTAAGTATAGGGTGACTTGACTGTGGCATCCTGCTCTACCATGTCTTTATATAATGCCACAATCAAAGTTTTGGGAGGTACCAGTACATAGGAATCACCCTGTCTGTTCATCTGTCCTTCCTTCCATATTTATCCAAAGCGCAACTCCTTCTAAACATATGAACAGAATCCTTATGGATGAAACTTTACACAGTTGTAGTAAACAGCCTGAGGAAGTGCATGAATGCAAATAATTCCAGTCTGAAAAAGATCAAGGGAGATTATTCAAAGGGAGATAATCATTTGTGCAGGACAGGGGGCATTCTTAGTGATGTAACTCATAGATCTGGGTTTTTGGTTTCACACGTTTATGTTTTTATTTGAACATGTCCTTCTAACAGTGTGCACATATAAACCCCTCCTTTATCAAGTCCAACACTGTTATCAGATTGTGTCCTAGATTTTCAAATATATGAGGGACTTCTATTTTAATATATATCTTGCATTAAACAAACAAGACTTTAAACAAGCTGTCTCTCACATGAAAATATACAGCATATTGTATTTAATTTTATATGGGGCCTACTTTTTACCATAGTAAGCAAAACAATTTAAGATGAAATTATCTGCACCCATGTATGGCTTCACTATAAAAACTGAAAGGTATGTTAACATCAGAATTAACTGAAAAGTATGTATTAACAATCACATAAACACAGGAACATACTTTCAAACTACACATAACCTTATTCAGTAGATAGGCCATCAATAACAAAATAATCCTATGGTAAACTGAGTTGTGAAACGGACAGGTTAACCTTGACACTAGCTACATGACCGACTTTTGACAAGGTGTGTTTACGACAAAACAATTATCTAGCTGACGTAGTTGGTGTTTATCACTTTCATGTGTACTGTACTATCTGAAATCATAGGTAACAACCAATGTTCTATCATGTGAATACATGTAGTTCGTTTGTTTATGATATTAAAAGAGTGGGCTTATTTGAAGTGTATTATCTGGTATTTTTGCAGTGTAAACTAGTATTAACCAGATATCTCCATACTGAAACTAGTTTTTTATATTTAACTATTTCCTTTAAGTAAGTACTAAAGTTAACCCATCTATGTGTGACCTTTTTATATGTCAAGCTCAGTTGGTTTTGAGGGCAATAGCTATGATACTAAATATAGTGGTATACGACAAATTAATGTAGGATGAAGAGCTGTGTGATTGGGGGTGCTTTTGGTACACACCATCCTTTGGCTTTCTAAAACTAGAACTGTGAGTCAATTCATATAGAATACCTGTCTTGCACAAATAATGATCTCCCTTGTTATTTTTCAGACCTTCGCGCATCATCAGGTTGTATACTACAACTGTGTAAAGTTTGATCAATAACGGTTCATTAATTAAGAAATAATTGGGCTTAAGAACAATATGGATGGACAGATGGACGGACAATGCCAAATGTAGACAGAGGTACAGACAGGGAGATTTATATATACAACTAAAACTTTGTGTATAACATAATTCAAGTTTTAAATGATAAGTTTTATATTTTCTCTAATTTGAAACAATAAACAAAGAATACTGCCCTAAAACACATACAATATCTTTGACAAATGTAAATGTCTTCGGTGAATAGAGCTAATGTTCGACGAGAGTTGAAAGCAGTACACATTTCATCAATTCTTTTATATTGTTGCAAAGCTCAGAATGTTTTAGGGTTGAAAAAACGTGTGTCTATTTATGGTAAGGTGATGAAATATATTTATCTGTTACATCTCTCAAATGCAAAACACCTGACAGCTAGAACATTTGAACATACATGATTCATTCCCATCAGGTGATATATACACGTACAGATCTTTTAAGTTTATTCAAAGTTTCTGTTTAAATGCAAACGCCATAAATTGAGCATGAATAGGAAAATAAATCATGTTTATTTTAATTCATCTGTGCATGTACTTCTTTATAGGTTTAATACGCAAATATAATCTCAGCGGCTGGGTTTCACATAACCTTCTGTCACATGTTAACTAAGGCCAACATTTAGAGTTAAGTTCTTTTTAATTTTTCTGTTTTATTTCCCCCCTGAATAACATCCGTGTAGTTTCATACAGCTGCATTTTTGTATGAAAAGTTGTTAGTAGAATTTTAACACACACTTTATGTTTACCTGTACACGTTTACAAGTGTATCATACAAACTGCTGATGTAACAAATGTACATGCAGCTTTATCATCTCTTTGTCAAGCAAATAAGTATCACTGTAAACAAGACTATGACAAGAAAAAGGAAAAAAACTCAAGATACAGTTCATTGAAAATATAAATTTTATTTAAAACCAATAAAAGTTCTAGGCACTGCAATATTAGTTATGTGCCAGCTTCCATACAGTGACAAAACACAGTGAAAGTTGGTGTTTGTTCATTACTTTTCTTCTACTCTGAATCAAGATAAGTGTCACCAAATTACTTGCAATAGAGGGTGAGGAGCATATGGTAGATTGACGTTGGTTTTGTCTAATAGTGTCTCCTCTTAAAGGCTTTATTATTATTATTAAAGGACCGCTCACAATTATACACATTGAGGGATGAAAGCAAAAGCGTTCCAAGTGCTATTAAATGAAGAAGCAGATAGAATCCTTTTTGCATTCTGATTCAGCCCTTTATGAATACGTTGAGCAACTTCATGTAATATTATATATCCAACGATGAAAGAGAAAGGCTTCCAAGTGCTATCAAACAAAGAAGATATTCGCTATCAGTTGATATATACAATTGTACTTGAACAAGAATTGTTTTGGTTCTTTAGATAAATGGTAAAACAAAAACAAAATTACTCATCTATATTAGCGATGTGGTTTTGTTAATATGTAAACATTCTGATAGCCTGCATATAAGTCTCAATGATAATTTAGCACCAACAAAGAATCCTTATCCTGAATACACAAGCATGTATGTAGTGAAAAGACAAGTCCCTTCTCTACTATAGAGTAAACTCATATTGTAAAACAAAACAAAACTTTAAAGCCAAATGGACAAACATTTCCTGAGAAATAAGATAATATCTCGCATCTAAGACAATATCTCATGTTTCAGATAATATCTGGTGTTAAAGACAGTATCTCGTGTTTCAGACAATATCTCTTGTATATAAGACAATATCTTGTGTTTAAGACAGTATCTCATGTATATAAGACAGAATCTCGTGTTTCAGACAGTATCTCTTGTATATAAAACAATATCTCGTGTTTAAGATCACATCTAATCCACTAAGACCTTCTTTACTACACAAAAATATTAAATCAAACATAATACAAGCATCGTAATATTATCTATAAAATGTCCACGTTTTCTATAAAATAACCAATAAAAAAGCGAGCCTAATACTGGTATGTCTCACTACATGTATTGTACTCAATGTTAAAGTAACATCTACAGTTGTACACATAATCTTGCCTACCTGTCTAGGGTACTATGCTATATAATCAGTGTTTGCTCCTTAAAAGTAGCATATTCAAACATGTGTCCAAATATCGAGTTACAGTACAGTTTGTCATGGTAATGTTTCAGGAAATAAAACAACAATAAGATTTAATGCCTCTTATTTTCATTTCCATATTTCATTTCTAAATTCAGACTCAGACACTTAATGCCTTTGTAAAGGTTTTCAAGACATTACACAAATGGAACTGTATATAACTACATGTAATAGTTTCACCGGGAGAAAATAATGTAAATAGTTTTGCTAATGTCTACAGAACTAAATATATACATCGCTTGTAGCAAAAACTAAACATGGTCTCCTTTCTTAAACACATTAAACAATATTTAGATTTAAACTTTCAAACCATCTAAAAATTAAAACCATACAAATACTATCTAAGGCTAATGTTTGATTTTGTAAACAATTTCCTTTTACTGATAAAAACAAACATGTTCTATATAACACAAACATGTCCTATATAACACAAACATGTCCTATATAACACAAACACGTCCTATATAACACAAACATGTTCTATATAACACAAACATGTTCTATATAACACAAACATGTTCTATATAAATTTATGCAGTTTTGTTATTTTGGTGTAAATTTATCTGAGATGGAAGACAATATTTATTAATCATAATGTGTAATGCCCAGAAAAGTTTATGCCTTCAGTTTCCACAAACGTTTGTTTAAAAATAATGGCAAACCCAAATTTGTTTTTAGACTTCTACAGTTACAGTATGTTTTCAACTTTTATCAATTCTATTTTAGGCTGAACACAAGAAATAAAAATATACAGTGCTGAAAAATGAGTGTAACCGTAACTACCTGTTCTAGTACGCAATTAAAGCAAGCCATTAGATATGCATGACGGAGTATAACCAATATTGTGTTTACAAGAATTGTTATGAAAACAACATTTAACAAGTACATGTAACAGGTGGCCTTGTATCAGGTGAGTCATAACGACTACATGAGATTACCTACGTGCACTCATACAGTACAAAGTATGTTACGAGATGTACACTTGTTGATTGGTTGAAATTAATAAGTATTTCATGGCAACATTGACCAGACACTCGTGAATTCATTAAACAGACTGGTGAATTTTGAAATAGGTGGATTATACCTTCATGTTATTACAACAGAGTATAGGACACGTGTCCATTTTATACACATGTAACACCTATTTTGTAATGTATTGGTCAGTGTAATTTATTCCGTAGTTTTAGATCAATATTCGTAAACAAAACATGTAGTATAAAGGCAATTCATAGACCTCTAGATCGTCGTCAATACTCAAACTTGATTACATATTGTTTAATTACCGTTGTCAAATCAAGTAGTTCATTACAATTTTCATTGGTTGTTCAGTGTAAGACCCTATAAAGTCATTTCAACAAAACATCTTGATGGAAATATATGTAAATTGTAAAAGCACCATTCTGGAATAAACAGCTAAATCAGCATTCTTATTTAAACATCAGCAGTTCAACACGCATTTGACTGTACATATGAAGCTGTTTTACAACCGGACCATTTACTTTAACACCTGTTTCCTGGCTAACAACATCATTATTGCCTATACCATCAATACCAAAGCAAACATTGTAATTGACTATTAAGAATCTGAACACTGCAAGTACAATATGTTACACACTTTTTACATAGGACTAACTGGTCTGAGGGAATTATGATGGTTTGACAACAGCATCATGTCATAAAAATTCAAATCAGTCTATTTATCTGTAAGAAAAGTCATATTTACAAAGCACTAATTTGAAAATATCCAAAGAAAAATAACAGAAAAAAAACAGTTTTCTTTGCACAAGAAGTCATACTGAAACATTGGTAGTATATATTCTAGTACTAAGAATAGGGCGAGTATAGTAAAAACAAGAATACCAAATTACAGATTTCCACATTTCCACACGTCCTATCAACCTGATGAGTGGTTTGGGATGCAGGATGAGTTGTTTTCGTGCCCTGTAAGAATTAATTTTGTCTTTGCACAATAAATGAGGTATGTGTGTGTATTATGTCCGACTCCATGTTCAACAAGTTGGGGATGCTATCCAAGTAGAACCTTCTTCATCTTTGAGCGTGCTGAGTCCTCGTCGTCAGTCTCACTGTCACTGTACATAGGCTGATAGGTGCACTGAGGTGAACACAAGTATTGTAACAAAGGAAGACGGTATTTACCACAAAAGTCCACAAATTTCACATTTTCTACTTTTGAGCTGAAATACACACCTGGAAGCAAAAAAATAAAATTATGTTAAATTGTACATGAAATTTGAACTTGATATTTAGTAACAAAAACATTGACTTTCTAAAGGTGAGGTTGCAACAAAATTCATAGAAAACTAGACAAGTCCATAATGATAATCAGATAAGATATTTGTCAGATAATCCACACACATTTATTGCATTAATTTAAGGTATTTAAAGGAGTATGCTTTGGCTAGAAATAAATATCTAGCACTAGCAGTCTTTATACGCATATATTTGTAGGCAATTTGTAAAACTGTATTTAAAACAATGATAGAGAAATAATTTACAAATGTTCAGTAATAAAGTTTAAACTGTTCATACCTTTACAATTTGGATTGACACATCTGCAAGCTGAATTCAGGTATCTGGTTAAATTCCTGGGTAGATCTGTAGCTGAATATGGTAGTTTCTCCACTTTTATAACACGACCTGCTAGCTCAAGAAGCGAGGGTGGATCAAAGGACAAGTCCTGGACGAATCTCACAACTAACGGATTGTCTCGTAAACTCAACTCTTCCAGGTTTAAGCTCACAATTTCTGGTGGAAGGGTAGAAAGTTGGTTATGATGTAAGCTGAGTGAGCGTAGTTTGCGAAGGTTGACAAAGGTTGGTGGAATACTGTGTAGCTGGTTGTCACATAGGGTTAGGGATGTAAGACGACGCAATGAACCCATTTCAGCAGGAACCTCTGTTAACTGATTACCTCCTAGATACAGAACCTCTAACCTGCGAAAATACAAAATATCTGGATGAGTGCTGGGTCATAGTATTTGTACCACAATAGTAACAATGCTCTAATTAACTATTGAATTATGAATGGTTAAGTAATAATATAAGTATATTATTATCTGTTTTGACTTATTCTTATCATTGTGCGTTTTCTTTATAAACAAAACATCGAAAGAAATATTCATGTTTTGTGTTTTTAACAGTAAGTTTTATCTTCAAAAGTCATCATGTATTGAAAATTCTGTTATTGATATGGTCATATACTGTCTTGGACTCTTGATACTGATTTTTAATCTAGAACTCAGTAATTCTGCTACAGATTGGTAATTTAATAGCAACCGTAGAATTCCACCCTCTCACACGTATGATTTTAAAGAGGGAAATTGTCATGAACTTACTTTTAAGAATGACTTAGCACCAGTTGAATTATTTAGACATGAGGTTAAGTTAGCATTTAGAAATACAAATGAAAAATGTGAACACTGTGTTGAATCCATCATAACAATAACAGACACATTTCAACTGTTAAACACAACAGAGAATAATAATAAAGACAAAGACAGAGAAATAAAGCAGACAAAGTTGACTAGCTATTTTCAGATACGGTACCATAAGAAAGTTTAATTTTAATAAATCCATTCTAGGAAATATGTTTGGGGGCCACCTACATACTGCTGGTGTTTATTTGCCCAATTTACAACTTCTAACTCTCAGTAACGCGACTATGTCTAGGTCCTCAACAGGGGTTTGACATTATTGGAAGATTGATAGATAGATAGATAGATAGACTGATATTTATTGATTAAGGAATTACTTTAGAAGGGGGTAGAGAAAACATGGACAATGTTGTTTGGCAAGTTATCTAAGATGGACTGATTCAAGACAATATGAGGACTGGTTATTAACAATAAGCTGAGCAATATCTGACATTTGAATTTACATTGATGAAACATGTCAACTGATAGAGAATTGCTCTAGCTGTAGACTAGCTACATGTTCACACCTTTTTAACTGTTTCACTGCTGATGGTATCACACTGATTCTGTTTGCACCCAGGTACAGATTTCGAAGGTTTAATTCTGTGAGTTGCATAGGTAGTTCTGTAAATCTGTTTCCACTGAAGTTAATCACTTCTAATGATGTAATTGTACCGAAATCCTTTGGCAGTGAAGTGTTGTCTAATAAATTGTTCCTGGCTGTTAGTGATTCCAGTTTCTGTAAGCACAATATTTCAGCCCCGATTGTTGTCAAGCCATTGTTACTGATGTCAATGTTAACCAAGTTTGTGAAGGTACATAGTCCATTTGGAAGACTAACAAAACAGTTGTGACTTAGTTGTACAGATTTCCAACAAAGTGGGTCAGTCAAAAGACTGTTAGGTAAAGTGTCCATTTCACTATGAGATAAATCCACTGAATTCTCATCACTTAATTCACAGTCCGAAGAGCCCGACCAGTCCCAGAAGCTCGCCATGGTTGTTACTGAAATGATTCTCTTCTCTGGCTACTCTGTCATACAGAGTGCACAAAGTAGAACAACTATCAGAATACGTGTGTGAGCGTCTTACATTGTTTATTTTGCTGATCATGCACCTCGAGCATGACACAGTGTATTTGTTACCGGCTTTGAGCGTTGTTGATACAAAATATGAACAAAAGGGAACCTGATTTTGGCCCACTTACGGAAATCCTTGGTACATTTCCGAACCGTTTGTGAACCAATCGAAAGTGTCACTGGAGTTTCCGTACAAGTACGATTACAATCGCAACTACTCGGATGGAGGATACTCGAAAATTGTGGAAATCAAGCGAGACTGTTCAGATTGGCGAATAGTGTTTGGCGGTTTTAAGAAACTTATATCCTTTAGATTTTAGTTGAAAACATTACTTTGCTCATTAATGATTCTATAAAGCTGAACCTAAAGTTATTCGAAGAAGTTTTAGGAATTTGCCGTTATAAACTAAATAGAGCTCACCTTTACTACCGGCCGCGTGGCCTAATGGATAAGGCGTCTGACTTCGAATCAGAAGATTGCGAGTTCGAGTCTCGTCGTGGTCGTTACTTTTTATTGTCACGTATATAACTTGATTTTGAGAGTAAAAATATATGCTGCAACTTATTACATTTTCTGGTGACTTCAAGTTTAGATCTTTCTTTTAAAGACTAGACAATGATATTGTTTCGAATTTTGTGTGGCCTAGGAATCACATACTAGTACCTGAATTCTCGCTTTATGAGTTTTAATTAAAGAACATGTCATAGTTCATACATAACACTTACCATTTTATATGTATTTGCATGCCCTTGTTGATAAATATCATTTTGTACGACCATGTACTTAAATTTAACCTGCTTATAGGCTTAGGACTGGTGTTTTTAAATAACCTAGCCAAATATATTATTTTTTCACTGGATATAAGAAAACCTATACAAATTTAGAAATACAAGTAACTTAGTTGTGTTGGTGTTGTTGTTGTTTTCTATGTCAGGCCTTGTTGATTACTGTGTGTGCATTTATTTAAACATAAAACTTGTTTGTTGTGTAGGTATTCATTTGCTCAGTATTCCAAGTACATGTACATTGGTGTTGTTGTTGTTCATCCTCACTAAAAGGCTTATAGATACTAATGTTGCTCTCCACTTTATTACTACTAATTTGTTGAGTAAATTATATTTCCATTGTAAATTGATTATTAATGTATATTTTCCATTTATATAATTATCTAGAATTATTGTATTCTTTTCATTTCCAATCATACACTTATACAGTGTTGCACTTGGATCTATGTAATACACGTACATGTAGTTGAATTAAAGTTAATTTCGCTTATACGTTTGATTGTTGTTATTGGTGTCTTGTTTCTTCAAATATTATACATACAGTATTTATGATTTACATATACAAATTCCTGAAATTACTGTTTCTTTCTCAGTAATGGTCTACTTACTAAATGTAAATGTAAATGTTAATAACATGAGTATTGTGAGTGTATGCTAATGGATGTGTGTACATGTGTATTAGGTGCACGTGCTTTGTGTTGTTTATTATAGGATACTTATAGTGTATGACCAATCTCATTTAAATCAGCCCCCTAACAGCGGAAAGTAATGGATCTAAAGTTGGTGGCTGATTTAAATGAGATTGATTGTATGCCCAAACTATGTTTTTACTGTTAGTTGATCTGTTGTTCATGTATCATTTTAGACTGCGCTCATTGCTGATATTTAATGAACAGGAAAAGGAACAGGGTCGCATTTATTCATCTATGCAAAATAAACATACGTTTGAAATACATCAAACAATTACCTGTGAAAAAACACACGAAATCATCATACATTGTACTGTAGTTGAAAATTAAAATTTAAAATGTCCGCTTACATGTTATATTATATGTACGTATACGTGTTATATTATGTGTATGTATATGTGTTATATTATATGTACGTATATGTGTTATATTATATGTACGTCTACGTGTTATATTATATGTATGTATACGTGTTATATTATATATACATATACGTGTTATAGTATATGTACGTCTACGTGTTATATTATATGTATGTATACGTGTTATATTATATGTACGTATATGTGTTATAGTATATGAACGTCTACGTGTTATATTATATGGTCGTATACGAGCACATTTTACTATTGCTGAGGTTGATCAGCCCTATTTTTTTGTTGCAGTCAAAAAAGGAATATAAAATAAACTAACCACACTAAGAACTGAAACAAGTGAAGAAATGTTGAAGAAAACGTGAGCCTCTTGACTGAATTTTTGCCTCAACATGATTTCACTTTTAACAAGGGAGGTAAATGTGAAGAAATAACAAACACAATATCGTAAAAGTTGTCTATCTTTGTTTCTCCATATACTACATTGTGTTTATCAACAGCAAAAAATGCATGCTTCTTATAAACAAATACATTACTGTAATAAAATATTGACTGTACAAAATATATATAAAAATATGACTTTGGAATTAATAAACAAAATAACCCTGAGTGTATGTTATATGAGTATTTTAGAGTACTGATGTGGCAAACAAACACGAATACGTAATTGCACATTAACTATAAATCATGCCAATTACCACATTTAAGTCCGGCATGTTTAACATATACCGCCATGTAAACACCATACAGAGAATCATGCTGACCGCAACACAGTATCTATAAATAAGTTATCCTCACAGTATTGCTGCAAGTAAACCAAACATTGAACCAATCATTGTGAACGTACTTGTGCATACGTATACATTTGCAACATTTGAAACTATAATGACTTTATACAGATGTGAAACAAATAAAGGCTCACACGATTTCTCGACAGTGACCTAATAAAGGCTAGTTCATTTCCACAATACTTAATCAAGAATTTAAACATCTATCAGGTTGCAAATTCGACAGTAATTACCGTTGGTCCAAGCATGCTGACGAGGTTTAACCCATATAAGTTTGTCATGATCAGACATTGTACTGTTTTTGGCTCAATATTGATCATATACATGCCTGATACTGTTCTAGTTTATAGTATAGTTTACCCCTGTGAACACTAAGTATATTGTCTGTGATTCCATATTATTTACAATTACAGAATATATAAAACAACACACGCGTACAAAGTAAAGTCCCATAAGGTGCTCATAAACGAACAACACCATACACTGAATCTATACACCAATATCTAACTTAAGATGTACAGACGAAACAGTTTCCAAGAATGATTGATATACTTTTGTTCTCAAGAAACTGCCATAACTACATGTATGCAAATCTCACATTGGTAATCAAATAATCTCATGTGTCAGACTGTGCGCGACGTGTAAAAGTTATTATATAATAATGTATGTAAAGTCATATTATTTAACACAACTATAATAAAATATCACATCTGTCAACGGTTTGATTGTCATTGAGCCATTCTGACACAATAATGATACAAATATGTAAAACATACTATTACGCTTGTTTATTTGGCACACCATAAATAAGCGTTTCTTCAAACTCATTTCACAGCCTCTGACTGACAATTTGGTCCATAAACCAATGCTGGAACAGTTTCATGAGTCTACTACGTATTGTACACACTCGTCGTATTCCTATCACAAACTACATAAATAGGTACACATTATTACTCCACGTATTTGTTCACATATTCGTGTTAATATTGAGTTTAGAAAAAGTCTACACCCTGATGTCCAAATGCCTGTTTATCCTTCGATTGTACGCCATTGTCAATGATGTCATTTCCACTTGGCATGCCGGGATGAACTTGAGTTTGACCTTGACCCATGTTCCGAAAGTTGTTCGTAGGCATTTGACTCATTTGTCCATTATAAGCAACGTTTTGATGTAAGTAATGCTGATTTCGATTATATTGATTCTGGTTAGGAGTTTGTCCTTGCATATTGAAGCTCTGCATTTGGCGATGATGTTGAGGCATCTCCTGATAATGGGTTTGATGCATATGATTCCTTTCAAACTGAAACGGGACACTATTTGGACTGGACGACCGCATCATTGATTGTTGTGTGGGAGACACTAATGGTGCCATCGAGTTTGGCTGGGACATTTGTCGTTGGTATATACCTGGTGGTTTGCCCGGGTACATTCTTGCACCAGGGTGCTGACTAGGTTGTTGATTATATTGAGCTGCTAACATATCTTGTCTATCACTGTATGGGTGGCCTTGGCTTTGGCCAATATTCTGACTTGGTGTTCGCATCGGTTGTCCTGGACCGCTGTATGGCATTTGTCTGAGCGGATCATTTGGACTACCTACACTGACAGGTTTCTGCATTTGCTCACTTGAGTTGCCTTGTTGGTTCTGCATTTGAGCCATCATTCGCCGCCGATGTAGCTGTTGCATCATCAGGTGACGCATTCGATCATTCATGGCACCAGGTCCTCCATTTGCTGAGCTGGCAGTGTTAAGTTTCGAATCTGCCAAGTTACTCGTTGGATTCAGATTAGTGTTGTTCTTAAATTCATTTGCATTAAAATTATGCGGTTTCTGACTTTGTGACATAAACGCTTTGGTTGGATCGTGTTGATTTGGAAACATAGAGTTGTTTGACACAGGAATGGAATGCTGTCGTTGGATCTGTGGTGGATGCTGTTGATTCATTGGATTCTGCATAGGGTCAACAAATTCTCTTTTATTACGCATGAGGTGGCCATATCTGGCGGTCAATATCTGGCGTCTTTCTGGTGGCATGTTCTCAAAGTCCACACTCCAGTAGTCCGGAACACTTGATGGCCGCATCATTTGAGGCATGTTTCCCATTTTCATATACCTCTGTTGCTCGTGAGGATTGTTAAAGCTCCCAACGTTTGGAACATGTCCACTTTCTACCGGAAATCGGCCATTAAACTCTACCTTTCCTGACTGCGGTACTCCAGTTGATTGTACCATTGAGAACTTCCTATCGTTCCTCTGCATACCATTCATAACATCAGGTATACCGTCATGAGCGAGAGGAGAGGTGAAATCACGTCTGAAAGTGTCAAAGCCGTTAGGAGTTGTTGCCCCTGTTATCTCATTCAGAATCGCCTCCGTTTCATCTCCGTCCATTTTGTTCAGAGGTCCGGTAGCAGAAACCAGATCACTTAAACTAGGGACCTTATGATGTAATGTCACACTTGCTCGCCGCTGTTCAGCTAGCGACAATGGTCCGTGGTCTACTCTTTTCTCATCAGGTATGACGATGGTTTCACTTTCACTAAGTGCTGGAGACATAGCGATTGGTTCTATAGTTTTGGTTTTGAGCACAGACGAAACTGGCACAGAACATTTAGAGACTAACATATCGGTTTTAAGAAATGACAAGTCCACGTGTGCTGGCCTTTTATTATTGGCCTTATTTGTGTTTTTATCGGGCTTGTCATCAAGAAGTTCCCTAAGAAGCTCAGAATTAGACAAAATCACGCTTGGGTCGTTTGGATCGATGTCCTTGCGATATCCCTTCAATGGCTTTGGTTTAGGAGACACAGAACATGCGAAAAAGCCTCTATGTGCCGGTTCCTTTTCACTACTCCTGTTCATATAGTTGTTTAAGACCTTTTCGAAGTCACCGATTTCATTTTGAACACTGTTTCGACGGTTAACTTGATTCTGAGGTAGGCTAAAGTTCCAGTTAACACCGTCCATTGTTTTGAATGTTTGCTCAGAAAACAGATCACTTTTAAACTTTTCAAATTCTTTGTCTGTGAGTTTGATACTAGAACTGTCATCAGGATGTTTATCAACTGGCCCGTTGTTTTTTAATTCATCATTTTCTTCTTCTGCAAAAGATTCAAGGATTGCACTTATGTCACTTTTAAGATTTTCTATCTCCTTTTCTTTGTTTGAGACACCTTTCTCTGGATGTGGTTCTGACAAAAAGTCTTTCTTCGAACTAAGAGGCGTAACTATGGCAACTGGAGTTGTTGTTTCGATGGCACTGGTGGGTTTGCCCGTTAAAGCATCATTCGCGAAATGTATACCTCGTTCATGGCCTCTTTCAAAGATATTATGATTATTATTCAGTGGTTCAATTTTAATGTATTCAGATGTATTGTTAACATTGCTGTAGGAGCTGTCAATTTCTTCATACTGTACAATTTCGTTAGCTTCAACTTTCATCCTCTTGGTTTCTGGTTCTAAGGTAGGTGAGTCACATGATCTTTTCTGTGACACCTCGACTGCTTTTCCGCTATCTATATCACTGTCTTCTTTAATTTGCACACCATTTCCTTCAGCTGAATCCACCGTTCTAGCCGCTTCATTAACACTCGATGTATCATAAGGTGACATGATTTGGGAGTCGGTGTTAAACCTGTCACTACCACTATCACAACTAAATTGAGTAGTTATATGCTCGTCTTCGTTTGCACAATATCTCACTTCATTAGCCGTGCTCTTCTCTAACTCAGCTACAGCGTTTTCAGTTTCACTTCTACCTAGGTAAATCTCAGCTATATCACTCTCGTTTAACTCGTCATAAAGGTTGTCGGCACTTTTTATAGGCGACACAGATCTTTCCTTCTCGTCGTCCACATCGTTTACTGGTCTTTTCTGGTTGGCTTGTAAACGTATCAACATCGACTCTGGTCCGTTTTCGTTAATGTCATCGCCGCCATTTGTTGAGCTATCGGGTAGTTTCGTAGAGCCCATCTTGGTCACAATAGCAACGTTCTAGGTGTAATTCAGATGTTCGTGTTTGTTAGCATCAGCGACGATCGACTTTCGGACTTCTCACTCTGCGAACTCCCTGAAAATAAAAATAAAAAATGTTGTCAATAACAGAATATGCAGCTGCTTTTATTTCAAGACCGTCTCTCTGATAGTGATTACATTGAACGACATGTATAGCATGACTTCCACCTCAAGCGTATATAAAAAAGTGGAACAAAATGGAGCAACTGTAAGATATTTATGGACGGAGCAGACTGAAAGATATTTATGGACGGAGCCGACTGTAAGATATTTATGGACGGAGCAGACTGTAAGATATGTATGGACGGAGCAGACTGTAAGATATGTATGGACGGAGCAGACTGTAAGGTATTAATGGACGGAGCAGACTGTAAGGTATTAATGGACGGAGCAGATTGTAAGACATGTATGGACGGAGCAGACTGTAAGATATGTATGGACGGAGCAGACTGTAAGGTATTAATGGACGGAGCAGATTGTATTAGGTTAAGAGTATGTTTGTATAAATGCCACCCAAGAAGAAATGCTTTGGGATTGATCGACGACTCAAAGTAGGGTCAATGTGGCGTTAAGATAAGCTCAAAGGTCACGTTCGTTTATTGGGGGCTTCTATGGGTACTTGTGCTTGTTTGTGCGATCTTCGGATGAAAACTAAACATTATTTTAGCAATGGTTTACTGTCCACCGCAGAGTAATTGAATATGAACTTAAATGATATCATTTTCTGAAATTTAGTTTAAGTTTAGTTCTTAAATTGGTTTAACATACTAACTCCGTTTATAAGTGTGCATGTATATGAACTGTTGTCTTTTAAGTGCATCCATATCACGCACATTGGAATATACGGTTGCTATGCCAACATAATTGTAGTCAGTGTTAAGGTACACTATTTTTTGTCTTTGCATTCTAAAAGTGCTTCTAGTTTTACTCAAATTAGCAACAGAATCTCAGCAGGATATATTCAAATCTAAAAACAAAATCGCAAGGCTGCTAGATTTTAAACTTTCAAGGGTATTCGGTACATTCATCGTAAATCTTGTCATGAAATTCCAACATTACCGAGTCTCGTATTTCTAATTTCAGTAATGTGTACGGTGTGATACATAGGTGGATATTCTGTTTAAAAGTGGTATTGTCTTTTAAAATATCATGTCTAGAATTGAGTATGTAATTAACAAACATTTAGCTCTACACATATACTGAATTAAAACATCGTGATGTTTCATTTAAAACACACACACGCACTAGCGGTAGTGATAACACATGAGGATAATAGGTGAGGGAGTTTTAGGTGCGTGTATTTCATCTTATCTATGAAGCATGAGTTTCCTTTTAATATCGAAATGCATGGATAAGAGGTCATCCAATTTGCATTTTTGATGTTGTGCATGCTTGCTGTGGACATGAGTGAGCTAAGACGAACTGTTCGGTGACGAGATTACATTCCGGGCACAACCAACAATTTAAAACGTAACCCCTTTGTTTTCGGTGAGGTTACACTGCATTTCTTTTTTCAGCTATATCGCGGCGTTCTAGTCACTAACCAGTTCTAGTAGATATACTGGTAGCAGACACGTGTTCAATGTGAATCCAGGATGGTACTGGTAGCAGACACGTGTTCAATGTGAATACAGGGTGGTACTGGTAGCAGACACGTGTTCAATGTGAATCCAGGATGGTACTGGTAGCAGACACGTGTTCAATGTGAATCTAGGATGGTACTGGTAGCAGACACGTGTTCAATGTGAATCCAGGGTGGTACTGGTAGCAGACACGTGTTCAATGTGAATCCAGGGTGGTACTGGTAGCAGACACGTGTTCAATGTGAATCCAGGATGGTACTGGTAGCAGACACGTGTTCAATGTGAATCCAGGGTGGTACGTGACTAACAAGTTCTAGTAGATATACCGGCAGCAGACACGTGTTCAATGTGAATCCAGGGTTATACGTGAAATAATGACATGTCCCGCTCAAGATTCCAATCCGGAACCTCTCATGTAATGTGTAGTTTTGTAATTTTGAAGTTTGTGAACAAACAAGTTTACTGAGCCATACAAGCGGACCACGGAGAGGGAGCGTCAAATCGTTAAGGCAACCATGTAGGATAGAATGAGACTAATATTGGTGTTGTTTTGACTTTATTTAATGTGGTAAGTTATTTTACATACATTTCATCGGCCAAAATGTCTTTAGTGTTGGTTTATACTAATTTATTTCAGTTCGACTGTTAAATCACGTCTGTATCAGTTCCTGGAACCAACCAGTACTGAACAATGAGGACAACGTTTCGTGCTCTATGAAATGTCAGGAGCCTTTGGCGGGGGTTCGAACTAACAACTGACATGCATCCACCGATTACCAGTCAGACGCTCTATCTCACGCCGCACCCCACCGTCCTACATGATGAACAAGAGGATGATCATGATAACGAAGACAACGATGATCATGATGGCGAAGATGATGAACGAAGATGATAATTGTGGTGATGATAATAACGACAATAGTGATTATGGTGATGATGACGACGACAATGGTTCGTATCATATTTAAGAGTCTTTCAATATGAGCAACTTATATATTCGTGAAGGGTCTTCATGTAACACACACTAGAGGAAACGTTTCTGATTTCGCGAGGAAAACAAGTGCTGATACAGTGAACTCGATACAGATGGATTTAAATGTCAATGAAATACGGGGAAAGTAAATACTCGTTAGATACAGGAGAATGATAGTTTACATTTTAAACTAATGTAAGGACATTCTCGGAAAGATGCTTATTCAAGGTGCAACAACTGAAATGAGGATAGTTTAACCAATGTTGTCTACCGATGGAGTATACTAGAGTTCGTAGTAAATAAGTACCGCACGTATTTAAAAAACCCCGTCTATTTCAACACCAGCTTACAGAATAAGGACAACCAGTCTCTTTAGTTGCATTATGGGATATTCTAGTAATTAGAAATATGTAAGTCTGCCAGTGAAGGGAGTGCTCACTTATAACAATTAGTTGGTCAAGTTGTATTGGGAGTGTTTCAATATTAATCATAATGGAAAGCAAAATCAGTTCAGACATTTGAACCGGATATGGAGAGCGATAACTCGTTTACAATGCGGTCCGCCCAATGCTCGAACCCTAGTCCGCTCGCCCCGTGTTCACAAAGCTTTCCAAGTTCGGGATCAAGATCAGTTTCAAAATTAAAAGAATCTGGGCGTAGTAATTTCCCATTATCTGTTCAAGAAAACTTGATGTTTGTATACATTGACATGGTAAATGTTGTTTTAGACCTAAATGCAAAAGATTAAGTACATTTTAGGAGACAATTAACTATAATAAGGATGATCCTGTTATTTAGTGGGCTCAATTTCTTCATGTTTACGTTCGTTCGGTCGCAACTATAAAAATTACCTTTTCTTTCAAAAAAGCTTAGAATTGCAAGAAGTCTGGAAGTACATATTTTAATAAATACCAACAGCCAATAGGTAAATAATTATAGTTGGTTTTAAAACAAGTTCATAGTCAAATGACTGTGAATGTAAAATGAGTCTATTCAACCAGATAACCTCCGGACTATTTACAAACATATACATCCATTAATGCATACACACTATTGTCCAATTTTATTGACCTGTCAAATGCATACTGATTATACGGCCACGCATACTCTCAGGTACATAGTTAAATACTGGGTAAAAATATTACATACTGATGATAATAAGTATATTAGAAAGGTTTATAACATGTTAACATATGATATGGAAGTATATCCAGATAAACCAAACTGGTGTACATTACTGAACGATTTGTTATGTACTTTGGGTATGTATGATGCATGGTATTTCCAAGAAATTGGCAATATGTACAACACTGGCAAGAGCAGTCAAGCCGAGCAAGATTTTACAAGAATACATTTTCTTTTAAGTTACAACCATACTTATACACTCTACATTACCATTATGCGATGTCCAAACTTAGAATGTCTTCACATAGATTGCATATAGAAACTGTCAGATGGAGTAAGCCCAGATATGACTATATGACTACTGTATTATTTGTAAGGTCCATGTTTTTGTGTATATAGACTTTATTTATAGAGGAAGCTTATTTAGAATATTGTACAACGCTAATCTACCATAAGGTCCTCATACATAACAAGATACAACATACAGATATGACCAGCGATCCAGAATGCCAACTCCAGTTGCATTATAATTTGAAATATTAATTAATTATTATATTGTGTTTTTGTTTCGCATTAACAAACATATCTGTATATACGGTGTGAATAAAACACTTGCAATTGTTCGGCGGCAATGTTTTTTATCAAACAACTTTTTAGCATGTACCCCGTGAATTCCAATTCACAAGGCTGTTTGGACGTTATAAAATAACATATAAAAAAAGAAAAATGAGGATTGTTTTTGCCGATTACTGGGCTCGAACCTATTACCTCTGTCATATCAGGCAAAAATGTCCAACAAGGAGCTACCGCTGCGAGTATGTATGTTGACTTAAGCTAGCGTTTCCATTCAATTTATTATATATCTATTCAACATTAATTCTCGTAAACTGGACGGACAGTACCGGCGTAGGATCGAATATTTAAATGAGCGTCATTAAGTATGCATACTTGACAGGTCAATAAAATTGGATAATACAAATGGTTTGCTAGTATTTTTTGGAGGGCAGGTATACCTCACAGCTATTACCGTTAACGTATGGCCATGACACCGGCAATGTACGAATAAAAAGTAGCTAAATTTCGCCTTACAGATGACCGTTTTTATGTGGCCATGGTAATAAAGTTATTTATAAAAAAACTGTTTGGATTCTCCTACCATTTCTACCTTACCCTTGCCTATACGGACATTGCTAGGTGAATTATTATCTATAAAGTTAGTCAGGTTGCCTAAAATAGAAACGCGCTATTGCCAAACGAACACTGCGTTAACATAACCCGTCTAAATATAGCAGTGGTCGGGTTTTGATACGATGGGAAGTTAATATGAGGACCGTATAACCCTGGGAAGACAAGACAAGAAAGTTAGTAATTGTTGATAAAGCCCCCGATATTACACTTCAGGATTTGCCATCATAACACGAGCAATAGGGGACAGCGAAACTTAATCAAGAATAGGGATATATAGGAGCTGGACAGATTAGGTATTTGATTTCGTTGTATTGATTTGCGTTTTGTTTATGATTGTGTAGCTTTTGTTAAAAGTGTGAGTGTTGTCGGTCGAAACTGTGTTGTTGTAGGCCACACTTGTATTTGTTGTAGGCCACACTTGTATTTGTTGTAGGCCACACTTGTATTTGTTGTAGGCCGTAATTGTGTTGTTGTAGGGTGAAAGTTGCGTTTTTGTTTGCCGAAATTAAACACAGACATGTAACAGCGCAAGCAATGCTTGATCATGAACTATTGTATCGTCTGTTTAGATGCAGATTAGCTAACAAGAATTATATAGTGGTATGCAATTATATGCATCTTGTGTTTCAATCACAGTTAACGATGGCAGTATGCGTATCGTTCTTTTAAATAAATATAGAGAAAAAATATGAGGTAGTAAACCAGTCCGTACGATTATATTATCATGGTATTCAATGACTAACCAGTCCGTACAATTATATTATCATGGTATTCAATGATTAACCAGTCCGTACAATTATATTATCATGGTGTTCAATGACTAACCAGTCCGTACATTTATATTATCATGGTATTCAATGATTAACCAGTCCGTACATTTATATTATCATGGTATTCGATGACTAACCAGTCCGTACAGTTATATTATCATAGTATTCAATGATTAACCAGTCCGTACAATTATATTATCATGGTATTCAATGACTAACCAGTCCGTACATTTATATTATCATGGTATTCAATGATTAACCAGTCCGTACAATTATATTATCATGGTATTCAATGATTAACCAGTCCGTACATTTATATTATCATGGTATTCAATGATTAACCAGTCCGTACAATTATATTATCATGGTATTCAATGACTAACCAGTCCGTACAATTATATTATCATGGTATTCAATGACTAACCAGTCCGTACAATTATATTATCATAGTATTCAATGATTAACCAGTCCGTACATTTATATTATCATGGTATTCAATGATTAACCAGTCCGTACATTTATATGATCATGGTATTCAATGACTAACCAGTCCGTACATTTATATTATCATGGTATTCAATGATTAACCAGTCCGTACAATTATATTGTCATGGTATTCAATGATTAATCAGTCCGTACATTTATATTATCATGGTATTCAATGATTAACCAGTCCGTACATTTATATTATCATGGTATTCGATGACTAACCAGTCCGTACATTTATATTATCATGGTATTCAATGACTAACCAGTCCGTACAATTATATTATCATGGTATTCAATGACTAACCAGTCCGTACAATTATATTATCATGGTATTCAATGACTAACCAGTCCGTACAATTATATTAT
>ENA-OREC01000111-OREC01000111.1-marine-metagenome-genome-assembly--contig:-NODE-111-length-21761-cov-13.255211_pt1 | contig 21761 bp, 11 predicted proteins | sample MGYA00248626_ERZ508543 | MGnify/ENA primary metagenome ERZ508543 (study PRJEB26211, sample SAMN05518279) | marine metagenome | isolation source: Puget Sound, Washington, USA | host: Bankia setacea...
CACCAACCAGAGCGAATCGCACAGTGGCCATCAGCAACTCCGCTTCACCAGAAATTATATGGGGGCTTGGAGGACCTAAAGAAGACCACCAACTTCATCACTGCTGCTGGACTGGTCGTGTAAGCGAACGAGAAGAAGAATAAGAAGAAGGTTAACGGTCTTGTAATTACATCATATATATTAATCTTGTTTCGATGTCCAATCAAAATCGCTACGTTACAGGGCGAGTGCTGTTGAATGTTTATTTATCTAGATTCTCTATTATGCTACAAGTTCAATAAGCGTCTTCCCACTTTTGCATCCTTTAACTATACGAAGTATTCTGACAATCAAACCACGACGAGTCAACTGTTCGTGCTTACATGCTCTGCTTTGTGAATTGGGACAAAACATTTTCTAAGTTTCTAAAGATTGCATCACACTCTATTAGCACTGGTATGAAAACAGTGTTTCCAAAAAAAGGAGGTGCATATATTAGATTTTTTTGTGAAGACGAAAAATATCAAATCAAGAATGCATCGGTCTGAGTTTATACCAGTTAAGTACATTTAAATGATTGTCGGATAATCGTTTATTAATTAACGCAAGACCTTATAAATTGGTTTCGGAGAAACAAGACATATATAATAGTTTACGTGTGTTTGCTATATTTTAGGTGTTCCCTTTTTAATATCTAAACATGTTTAATGTATAACATGTATATACAACTTATAACGTGTATATGTAGAGATCAAACGTTTCATCTAAGTACAACGTCCACAATGTAGCACGGATGTTTGGTAGTATATATATATATATAGGTGTGTGAACATCATTTGATCACAGACAAACACAACATCACGGTGTATACAGTATCTATTTAGTTTAAATTTATGTTAAGGCAACATTGGTGTTCCATACTGTCTACCAGGGCTACCTTTATCATTGCTGTGACTCCGTAAATACGGTTTAAGATTTAGGTCATACATAAGGTCTTCGTGACAATAGGACAGTGTATCAATAGAACATTACAACATAATTGGTATCTGGTGAATATGTTGTCTTCCATGTTACTCTGGTGTTGCTGGGGATCGCTTGGAGTTCTAGTCATATCTCAAGGTATATATGTACGCTATGTAAATGATTTAGCAGAAAGGCAGGCAGTCTATTATTATCACATGCTGAAGTAGGTGTGTATAAATTGAAAGATTCAGAAAAGGTTGACATGTGAACGCAGTTTAATGTATTTTTCAATTATCAACAATTAAGAGTTAACCATATGTACATTCAACTCATTCACGACGTTTCAATTATAATTCGTCGCACTATCTAAGCATAGGTAAATTTAATCTATCTCAATAAGAAACAGTCGCAGTTCCGTTGTTTATTTTATTTTTATAACTAAGAAACAGTCGCAGTACCGTTGTATGGTTTATTTTATTTATATAAATAAGAAATAGTCGCAGTACCGTTGTATGGTTTATTTTATTTATATAAATAAGAAATAGTCGCAGTTCCGTTGTATAGTTTATTTATATACATAAGAAACAGTCGCAGTACCGTTGTATGGTTTATTTTATTTATATACATAAGAAACAGTCGCAGTACCGTTGTATGGTTTATTTTATTTATATACATAAGAAACAGTCGCAGTACCGTTGTATGGTTTATTTTATTTATATACATAAGAAATAGTCGCAGTACCGTTGTATGGTTTATTTTATTTATATAAATAAGAAATAGTCGCACTATCTTAGCATAGGTAAATTCAATCTATCTCAATAAGAAACAGTCGCAGTACCGTTGTATGGTTTATTCTATTTATATAAATAAGAAATAGTCGCAGTGCCTTTGCATAGTTAAGTTGAAAAGATATTGATTATAAATTGTTGCGGTATTTTCACATAGTTATATTTATTTTAACACCAATCTGTCATAACAAGGTGAGCTGTCTTGCTTTCAGACTATATTTTAACTATTTACCTATTTCTCTTCCATTTCTCAGCAGCAGACGTATTCCCGCCATGTGGACTACCGATAGTGGCTCCCAGGGAGAAGAGAGTTATTAATGGAGATGAGGCTCACCCTGGGAGCTGGCCATGGATGGTAAGTTTCATATATGTTGTACCTGCACTAGGCCAAGTCACATACTTGGTAACTTTAATTAACGCATTGGTTGGAGCTGGTGTTTTCACAAGGACAAGCATCAGCTGGAGTTCATATCTATTTAATTCGGCTAAGTTTAACCTAAAAAAGTTCATGCAAAATCGTTTCATATTTCTGAATGCTTATTAATTGAAATCAGATTATACAAATCGAACTGTTTTTGGAAGTGCGAATAAAATAACAGCGAATATTTAAAATGCGTTCAGTAAACGTGAGGCTTAATTAATTGTTTGTGAAATCTAGCCCTGTTCATATAGTCACCTGTGTAAAATTTAGATTCTGCATTCATTCATATTGAAACGATTAAAATAAATACGTTAAAAAAGATCAGTTTTCATTTAAATATGTACATAATGGAAACGTACACTTCAGAAATATCAAAAGCAAATACAATGTTTACATGTTGCTACTATACTTTGCATGTCATACTGTGTTACAGTTAAATATGGTGAATTTCAGTCAAATGCCGTCTGAAACAGATTAAGGCTGAATGTATATATTTGGTTATCAGTAAAACGTCTTTTAGTTAAAGAAATCATAGGTGAAAGTCATTCATTTTCCCGTCACCATTTGCTCACTAACCTAGTTTATGTGCTGGCATGAAACATGAACCTAGATTATTTCCATGTAGAACGTTTTTGATAATCTGTGAAAACGTTCTTAAATTCGGTTGACACATATTTGAAGCATTTGCTACATAGCTTCATTTATAGGTCATCAAACAAAGTTGCATTGTATTGAAATAGCAATATCTCCATGCTTTTCCATTTTATCCAAAACACAAACAAACTCGGATGAACAATACAACGAATGAATTTAAGTTAAGTGATGCACCTTCTCAAACAAATCCACTTTACTTTCAATGCTATAAATTGGGGAGGGTGTATTTTAGGTCCTATGTTTTCTAAGTGGACCATTGACGCCTTATGTTCTACCGTGCTTGTTTTGATTTGGTTACCATACACACTGTTATGTAATACTCTTATTTCGTTATACAGGCGATGCTAGTCAAGAATGGCAACTTGGCCTGTGGTGCCAGTATTCTCAACGAAAGACTCATCTTAACAGCAGCCCATTGTTTTCATGGAATGTATGTATCAGTCATATACAGATAATTACTGACAACATGTGCAGTATTGTCCTTATGACTTAGGAGCAATGTTAACTGATATATATCGGTTATCTGACTCACTCACATTAAATGCAATATTATGTACTATTACTTCTTTACTGTTGGTATTTCTCAGTAGAGATAGAAATCTGTAAACTTGCTCACTACGGTTTCTTATATTTTCCAAATCCATTTCTCATTGACATTTGACATTCTTTGAACTGGATGAATTCATTTGTACGCGTATTCTATGTTTAAACGTAAAACATGTTAAGATGTTCATGATGGCTGAACTCTTTTCATATCTAATCTGGCTAAATAGGCTATTTAATATTTTCGGGTCTACCAAATTCTTTCACAAACTATTTTGGTATCCTGAGATAGGTTATGATCATATTCAAGTTTAATCCGGAATATTTAGTACACACCTTAACCCCCTTCAAGCACATTTATCAGGGTTGTTAAAGGCAGACTCTATATTTTACCAATGAATCTACGTGAACATCAGTTATATTTGTAAGAACTTAACAGTGAAACATTAACAAGTTCGTTAGCAAATGTTGGATTGATACATAGTACATCATTCATTATGTTAATCCAGTCCATGTAAATGTTAAGTTTGATGCTAATGTTGTTGTTCTACTTGTAGAGCTAATGAGTCTCCGAACGCTTGGAAGGTATACGTAGGCAAACATCGAAGCTTTGCACTGGACCCCACAGAACAAAACATGGGCTTACAGAGGATAAGGTTCCATCCTAGCTACAACAATCTCACATTGGAGAATGACTTGGTTATGGTGGAGCTAGATGTAAACATTTAAACAATATAAGACATATACTTGTCAGAAAACAAATGATAACAAAAAACTCTTGTTCACACATTGTAGCAACTTTTTAGACATTATTCAAAGTACACACTCGTCTTAAGTTCGGATTGTGTTTGAAACATGTAATACAAATGCTTAATGTAGTGTTAATAAAGAAAACAAATCATGATTGAAGCATGTTTAAAGTATTTTCCAGAGCGTTTTGCATTCATCAGGACAATTACAAAACATCGCCAACGAGTTAAAAGGAAGTGAGATTTGCTGATACTTTAAGCGTACTATCCTATCAATTCTTCGCCATGTGTGCACCTTTTTATGCTTGCTATGGATCATTTCAGACTGACATAGTTTATAGCGATTACGTGTTACCAGTATGTATCCCACCGACTACAGACAGAGTTGTGCCACTTGGAACCTACTGCTACGTTCTGGGATGGGGCGAAACCAGAGGTATTTTACTCAAATTTATTATGTCCATTTAGTTCACTGAAGAGAAACTTAGACATCGATAACGTAAAATTTGCTCATGAGTGTGTTCTTTGCAACTGCAACTTATTATGGTGGGCGAAATGCCATCATAACACATACGTATTTGATTAATGTGTGGATAACATATAGTGGACTTTTCAACTAACAGTATTTATAAGTAAAGAAGTGACAAAACTAAGTAATTATCAGTCGGCGTGTTAGCGAATTAGACAACACAAAGCGTACATTTTTGGAAGATAGTTATCGTTCTTACGTTTTGTTTCGCCCAATCAGGCGTTTTTTCGACAATTTGAATCTCTATTTCATGAAGACAGCCAAGATACCAGTGTATGAATATATTGCGCTGTCTGCCTATAAAATAGATTATACACTAAGATGTTTAGAATACATTTATTCAGTATCTTCACCATTAAGATGCAACGGGCTCTCGCTGCAATCGAGTCCTCATGACATATGTACTCTTACTATTACGTAATTCTTCAGGAACAGGAGTAGATGGTGTACTAAACCAAGCTCCTTTACCCATCCTGCACAACTACTGGTGCTCGAGACCTGACTGGTATGGTGACCTTTTCCACAGTAATGTGAGCTTTTGTGCCGGATATAGGAGTGGAACTCGAGATTCCTGTTCGGTAAATGAGCTTATGGCATTAATAAACAAAAAAGGTATTCACCATGTTCAATGATTGTATCTATACCACGAGGAAATCAGACTATGTCCGACAGGTTATTTTGCAATATGACAAATTATTAAATTTACGTGATTTAAGATCATAAATCAGAGTTCTTCTCAAGCAGAACAACATAAAACAACCAAACTCTTGTCATATTGTTAACGCAAATTTAAACCGCAAGCATGACGTATGTATCTGTCTAAGCCAATCAGAGGACATAAACCCTGGAGTCGTATCTGTGTAGACATAGTTTATGAAAGTTTTTGAGAGGGCGTGTCATGAAGACTGACCCTCGATACCTAATGGTTAATTTATATCTGACCATTACTAAAGCATGGTTATGAAAGATAGAAGTGTGACATATTTTAAGCTGGGAAGTTCATTCATCATGTTCTAACGTTCTGCACGAGGATCACGATTTTCAAACATGGCTGATATTCTTACAGAAGTAATGGATTTATACAGCCCGGGAGGTTTGACTGGGTAATTCGTGATAATAAGTCAGTTATTGCAAACTATTTAAGGTTAATTCAAACTGATTAGAACAAGATACATATTTAATTAATGAAGTACCTTGTTGCATTTTATACTGAGCACATAACATTGAGTAACAAAACATATTCCCACTGTCAGGTCTATTTTCCCAATCTATAAGCTCATCTAACTGCAAGGTCATGCGGTTTAAATCGGTTAGATGGCACGATGACGGATATTCAGGACACACACTGGGCTACGCTCCTACGCTACGCTCCACTCAGTGTATATCCTGATCGTCATCATGTCGTCTAACCTGTATATGGACTTTCCTTTGTCTTCACATCAATAAAGGATTCGAAATTACTATCGTATATTCTTCGGATACACATTGTTTAATTTCAGAAAGATGTTCAGTACAATGTATTACATTTCTAGCATGTTTCATTTCTTCAAGGTAGCAAGATCCGAAACGTCATTATTGTTCTAGTTTGATTTCACTTTTTTATCATATCGACAATGTCAATGATGCTGACTATTTCATAATGTTTATTGATCTATTATCTTTTCTTAAAGGGTGACAGTGGTGGGCCGCTCGTCTGTGAAAAAGACGGTATATGGTATGCACAAGGTAAGTCACATTATGTTAGAACTGTGTTTGTACATACTTACAGAACTTTATCATCATTACGAGATTACGCATTTAGCATGTTTTTCACAATGTTCAAAAAGAAACCATAAATTGTATGTAAATGACAAATTACTATCAAAACATGAAATATATAATAACTAACACAATAAACAAGTATGTACAACTAGTTTTACTACTTAAACGTGACACACGCATCACAGGGATTATATCAAAACTGAACCATTTGGCGTTTTGTACTGCAACGTTGTTTAATACAAGCCTCACGAAATGAAGCCTTCCTTAATGAATGGTATATACATCCATGAATGTATTGCTTAATTTACATTTTGTAATAACATTGTTGCAGGAGTTACTAGCTGGGGACATGATTGTGGACAACCTAAACGACCCGGTGTGTATGTGGACGTTTCTGTATTTGCACCTTGGATACGACAAACAACTACAGACCTCGGTTATCCGCCCTTGGAATGATCTTTATACCCAACACATATCTGGACTTTTTGTTTTATCACAACAAATACAAACTACTGAGGCAATATCACATTAATATTTCATATATATCTTAACGTATCAACCGCAAAAGTACATATGTAAATCATGTATAATACTTTTGGAAATAAAGAACGATGAACAAACATTTCTTAAATATTGTACTTCTTTTTAGTATGAAACACAAACGTTAGACAGTGGAAGTTATTTTCCAGTCAGAGTCTGAGCTACTGACCGACATTTATGGTGTAGGCTAAGTTTGAAATTCACATTTCATTTGATTAGACCAGAACCAGGTTAGTTTGTGTTAACTAGGAGGAGATAAAACATAATTATTTAATACTCTTGGAGGTCATATTATTACTCAAAGTCGCTGAAATATATCGTACATGGTGTATAGAAAGCTAACACAATTTGACGAGCATTGACAATGTACCATCAATATTAAATAAATAAACAATGAGATATTTGAAAATAAAGTGACTGTTTGTGTTAATATTACAACCGTTTGTGTTTACATGTACATTTGAACATTCATCGTTGGAACGCCCTCTTCATTGCCAATCAATGAATGAATCAATTTATCAACACAGCTAGAATTTTGTAATCCATTAAGGTTTAACATGTACTTATGTTGAATGACTATAACGAAACACATTTTGACCTGAAATACACTTCTACATGGTTACCAGGACCGAAATACATACTGTAAGTTACGTTATTACTTAAAACGGTTGTCGGGATTGGTAGTGTGTCTTATAAGAAGTTATATACTAGCTTAAACACACGGAGATAGAGACAACTCCATCCACATTGAAAAGAGGACATGTACATATTGTTCCTGTGATTTTAGCCCCGGTGACTACATACTTCCTTCATGATCACATACACACACGGCAGCTAATAGTTTTGCTTTGTTAGTGCATTAAGGTCACGGTGTCTGCAAGGCGTGGTGTCTAAAGACATGTTATCTATAGTATGCATTATTTAGAGGTCAGCGAACCTTACATGATGTTATCACTGTTTGTAGGGCAGCCATGACACTTACGCCATGTTGGATGTAGTGTTTGTTTTCTATTTGTTTGTGTTTGAAGGAGTACATACAGAAGACGGTACGATATGTGTTTAACCACCTTACCTGTCACATCAAATAACGTGAAATACAGTTTGTCAACATGTCATTTATATTAAAAAACATTGAGCATAATGGTTCAAAGTGTTTCAGCATATTCTGTCTCTTATATCATTGAACTAAACCATGTGACCTAATTATATGTGTTAGCCTGAACAACAGGATGATTATCTTCTACACACCTCCTCTACAAAAGGACATTCTGGGCTCTACAGATTGATTTAACATTGTGTAATGGATGCATATAAAAACAAATATACGTGTTCCTAACACTTATTTTATATTCTACATAATGCTAACCTTAATACATCGTGTTTAAACGTGTTTACCGTTCAATAGATAGCACGTTTCTGAAACTAAGATGTATCACAGACTATACTCGTGTCCCCTCACTAGTCTTTTATCGTGACATTTGAGGCGTATTGAGAGTGAAATATGTTTCAGCTAGTGTGACAGCGTATCCATGTGGGGAGCCAGCAATACAACCGAGGACAAAACGTATAGTAGGCGGTGAGGAAGCAGAACCCGGAAGCTGGCCATGGATGGTATCGTTTGTTACATTTTGAAATATAACACTATATTATCTAAAATCAAAGTAATAACGATGTGGTTGTATTGACTTCGATTGAGTACACATTAGAGAAGTCATCGTTTCTGTACATACAACAAGGCCAAATAACCTGAATGTATTTTGGAAGTAACAACGTCAGTTTGTAGTCTGTTGCTGAATTGAAAACATTATTAAAAAAGTAATTTGGTTTGAGTTTGTGTATACTATATTGTGTGAGTGATTCGGGTGGGTGGGGTGGGATTCATACAACCGTAACATATTTAGTATAGTGTTTGATAAAACTGAATAAGCTTTGGAGTTTCATGCACTTATCAAGTATTTATAGCTTCTAGATTCAAGAGTAAATTCATGAATGGAAAGAGCACATGCCCAAAATACAACTATTATACAAATATATTTTAAAAGCTGTGATCAATTTATAAACAAAATGTATGGCGACCTTTGTGTACATGTTGATGTATATCGTCAGCTGACCATACTAACGTGTAAACATAAGGATTAAGCATACATATGCCAATTGTTAAGATAAAGTTCACGAATGTTGTCAAACGTTTTACAATGGAAAAATGCATGTAAAGTACACGAACAGTATTTTCGTATGTTCAGGTAATACTATTAAAAGACGGACAAGTGAAATGTGGCGGAAGCATCATCAACGAACGAATCATATTGACTGCAGCTCACTGTTTTACCTCTGAGTATGTACACTATTTAGTATGCTTGTATCGATAAGTTTAATTGTGTAAATGGCGATACAAATATTGTATTTTTTTCCTTATATACTCGTTGGATACACACATATGTCAATAACGAACGTATGTGTTAGCTGTAGCCTATAAGTCACCAAATATGTTACTAGTAGATGTAAATTTCTCTCTGGCATACCCTTATAATGTTTTATCCAACAACAAAATAGGTCTGTTCATCCAATGTAAGTAGCTTCACATCGCATGATATGGAAGTTGGGCACCTGCATATTTGTCTACTGAGTGTTTGATTTGTTATTAGAATGTGTTATTGTCCTAGGTCTGAAAACGATCCTTCCAACTGGCAGGTTTACGTTGGTAAATATCATTGCTCCACAAGCGACACCACGGACGTCCAAATAAAATTATCACAGATTGTCAAGCATCCAGCATTCAACAACGAGACACTGGAGTCTGACATTGCTGTTCTAGTATCAGAGGTAAATTGTATGGAATTTTTCTTCCGTTAAAAAACCTCTAAGTTAATGTATATAACTTTCTAGAAACATAATACAATGCCCAATTACACGTCCTGTATAATGCACTGGGTTTGTTACGTTCAACGATAAATAAATGTTTGCAATTTAATATAGCAGACGTAGCTATTTGTTGATGTGTTTTTGTTTTTGACATTTTCGTAACATAAAAGTCTGCTCCCATTCTGAAACTGCGTCGTAAACGATTTGATATTTTCTTAAGACCCTCACTACAACGTTTAAGGTACGTTTACGTTAAGAAATGTTTCATTTGCTTAGCCGGTGTGTTCTTCGTTTGTCTTTAGGTTGATATAGAGTTTAATAACAACGTGAGCCCAGTTTGCCTCCCACCTTCTATTGACAGAGTTGTTCCAACAGCCACTTACTGTTTTATCACGGGATGTGGAGACACTAGGGCTGGTATGTACTACATGTGTATTCAATAGGTCCCTAAGTTATATTTGGAATGTTACCACAAGGATAACACGAGAAACTGTAATATTGACACCTCATTCTCTACTCAGTATCACTTTTAATGGTTACAGCTACATCGTCTGAACAATAAACTTATCTTTGGTTACCTTGGATTGTTCATGTTATAAAAGCCGTTAATGTAAACATAAGGTAACTTGTGCTAAAGTAAATCGGTAAACTGGCAATTGTTTTTGCTTTTAAATATAATTGAGATGGCTTTACTCAACGTGTATAAATAACATAACACTATCTGTATGAGCAGAACATTACATACATACATAATGAACACCCGGCGTGTTATTGGATAAGTGTAGGTAAATGAGACCAATTCTAATGAAACTTATTTCCAACACAAGTATGTAAAGCCTTAAATGGATTTGTTTGATGCCACGGTGTGTCCATATAATGATATTATCTCTATTTTAGGTATACGCATTGTACGATTTGAGTTTAAGCACGAATTTAAACGAGTGTTCCTTTTATATTCAGGCACCGGTTATGCTGAAGTATTAAACCAAGCTGAAGTACCCATATTGCACGATTACTGGTGCTCCCGGCCGGATTACTATGGAAACAAGTTTTTCAAGGCAGTTAGCTTTTGTGCTGGTTACAGAAGTGGTGGCCAAGACGCTTGCTCGGTAATTACAACAGTCTCGTTTAAAGGTCACTGTGTTAATTGCTTGCCTATTGTCCTTAAGCATGCTCAATTAATCAATGAACTTCGAAATAACAGCTTTAAGATTAAATTGTCCAGTGTATATAGTATGCATAGACAAAGGACTACAATGATAACACCTACCTTATACCATGTCATGTAATAAGTTGCATGAAACTAAACATGACACAACTTTGATGACTCGATCAAAACATGTTTAAGATCTAATTAGACGTTAATGTATGTTTCCAACGCAACATTAACATTACCAGATGCGAAAAGAATGTTTGTTAACAATGTAACACTGTGTATAATTGATTATGGTATCTGAGGATATAAAACTATACTGTTTAGTGTCTGTATCTAAATGTATGTTTGTTTCTACTTTTAGGGAGACAGTGGAGGTCCTCTTGTTTGCAAATCAGAATTTAAGTGGTATGTCCAAGGTAAGTGTCCTTTCTTTGACATTTAGTTAAAATATAACCTTAATCAATTATATCGCCAGTTAAATGAGCTAGTATCAATGATATCGCGCATATGTGTATTTTCACTGAATCAGACTGTAGATGGTTGAAACAACAGGATATCATTTTACACTTGATGCATGCGTATAACGGTAAAGGTGATTCATGTACTTCACAAAAGTATATGGTGATTACACTGGTGTTTTGTGTTCTTGTTAAACATAACATGCGATTGACGTTTGGTTACTGAAAACAATTCATTGAACTAATTTATCTATTGTAATCGAAGAGTTCAATTTGTAAAATCCTGAATCCTTATTGACAAATGCATGTTTCGTTTTCCTATGGTTTAGGTGTGACGAGTTGGGGAGAGGACTGTGGCCAACCAAAGCGACCAGGAATTTATACCGATGTGTCAGTCTTCACCAATTGGGTTAGGGACACCAGCTGTGATCTGGGATTTCCTGTAGATGATGGTTATTCAGATCCCTGCCCTTTAGCTTAATGTTCTGTATATGATGCTTATAATTATGAAGAGACATTTAAAAGAAAGTTGTACTACACGTTTACATACCTAACGCAATAAGTAAACCATCCATTCTAGGATTGACTATAAGAACCGTACGATAACAAGAATGTTCCAGTACAATCTAAAACAATATGCGTTGCTTAACCTTTTGGAATGAGAGTCGACAATAGTTTACAGAGTCAATACAACACTTATAGCAATATGAACACACGAACGGTATTATACAATGAATATGTAGTTATGTTTATGTGTGTAACATTATACATACGCTGGCAAATCTATTTTACGCACAACTTTGAACCAAACTTTGAATACACGTGTGTGGGAATAAATATGAAACAACGTGTACTTATTTCGTTGTTTATTACATAATTGTAACATGATAATACCACTCGTGTTTAACAGACAACATAAACGTGATACAAAAAATAAATACAATATTATCTTCTTCAACGAATGTTGCTGAAATCAAAGTGACTTAAATGATTGACACAACTATTGATTCAAAAATAATAAATTCAAATTAGCATACAGTTGATTACATATTGCATTGTTAACAACTGAAACTGTTAGCTCTCGTGCGATATGAAAACGTTATGTGCTAATATAAAACATATAATAACATGAACATGCATGTATTTGACTAGAACATTTTGACTAATTGTGTTGGTACCATTAATAGACTGTTGTGGTTTTAAGACGGCATGTATTGTTATCATAATGAGCTTTTTACATAATACGTATATAACATTCCTGGTATGGGTGGATTGCATTGTTTCGTTTCAAACCCAGAACAATCTTTGGTGTCAATTAACCCACTAGTAACTAACACGCTACTGCGCACGCCGAATTCTTGTCACAAAAATTGCACTTAACGAAAAATAAACGGCGGTGACTATAAACAAAATGATATAACCTAGGCCTATTTCACAGTCAACACTTTGAAAGTAGTCCACGATAAAACCTCCAACTGGTGTGGCAAGAGCATTGGGCAAGATAAGGGCTTGGTGCCACACGGCGATATCCTTGGCTTTGTTCTTCTCCTTGGGTAAAACATCCATAACAAGAGCGAAGTCAACGGACTGGAATGACCCAAAACCGATTCCTGGAAAAAGTAAGTGATGTCAGTAACCTTACAAGTCAAGTTCTAGACGCCGTTTGGTAGTTGTATGTATATCGTATAAAACTCCATTTTACATCAGAAGACAAGGGTCAATTGTTTTACATTAAAGTTCCATTAATACGACCTCCTCCGGACCGATCTTAGTATAAAATGGTATTAACTGAGGACTTTTACGGCAGTGTACACACTCTAAACTCCATTATTCGGTTTTGATAAATGGTATTTAATAATCTTTGGTTTAATAAATGGTATTTAATGGACATTTCCTTTCATAGCAGACTCACTAACATCTATTCAAACAAAGCATCAAGCTAATTGTTAGCAAAGGTATATATATATATATATCGCTTAATATGACCTTTGACCTTAGCCCGTTTACGAGAACGTACACATTACTTACCAAAGAAGAACGCTGTTCCTATGGCAATATAAAACGCACTTTTTCCTGATGCAACTATCATCACCGAAATACTAACGCTCATCATAATGGCTGCAACATAACACATGAGTTATACATATTTCGTTTAATAACATATAAGCATTTAATCGCTGGCCCAAAGTACAACTAGCAAAAGTAAAGATGTTATGTGTGTGTTCAATATTAGGCTTAGATTTATTGAGTACCCTTTGTTTAATTGTAAATCAGGTCACAGGTTATACATGTCGCAATGTTATTACACGTTGATTCGGTGTGAATTACTATACTGTTTTCTGATAGGTAGCACTATTTTATCGTTGACTAAACAAATATTTGTGTTTGGCTGAACTTTCAGTTTACACACGGGATCAAAGTAGCTTGTCTGATACCAAATTTGGTATATGGCCAAAGTTCTGATGGCAACCTTGATCGTAACCACGGAAACAAGTTGAATGATGTTTGTAGGTGAAAAGAAGTTACCTGCGGCTATAACGATTGGTTTTCTTCGACTGGTTTTGTCTGATATAATTCCAAACACAATAGAGCTACAGGCGGCAGAAAACAACATTGGCAGTAGCATTAAAGCAACACACGTGGCGGCTGTCCAACAATGAGGCAAGGCCACCATGTCATGCAGCCAGTATTCGAGAAAGCTAGAGCAAAGAAAGCAATTCTACTGTACTTCATGATATATATATGAACCTTCATAGTATAATGTCAAACAGTATAAGCTATAATAAATGCTTATGTAAAATAAATATATGAAACTATTTGAACAAGCGTTGATACACCTCAATCAATTTATAAAACCTAAACATATCTCAGTAAAATGTAAAATGAAAAGCCATTGTCGCACACTCGGCTGTCAGTGTTTGTCAAAATTGACGAGAACAATGCATCGTTTTATACTATTTACAAGGTTGTGGCTCTAGTGAACTATAATGTGTGGTTCAGGAATACACTATGTGAAGGAATAACAACAAATGAAAATACAAAGCAGACTACGGCGTTAGCAATAAACTCTGTCGCACAAGGACATACTATAGACTATTTTCATTTTGTTGTTGAAAACATAACACTTTCAACATACCATCTATATCTTAAAGAAGATCATAAACATAAGTGGACGTTTTAAGCTGTTTAAATTGTTTGACTGTTATATAAGCAGGAAACAGCAAAACCATTAAAAGCTAAACTCGAAGAAAGACACATATGTAAAGACGAAAAAAGTGTGCAGTTATGATAGTGTTGCGTAGCAAAGGTCGGTAAAGCATTTGAAATGTCTTGAGACAAGTAAAAAAGGAAGATGACACCGTGTATATCAGCTTACCCTGTCACAGTAGACACGCCCTGCTGCATGAGAAAGCGGGTGATAAATACCCAGCGAAAGTCATGTTCTGAAATATAAGCAATATCGTTGACGGGAATATCGTTTTAGAAGTACGATTATAAGTTTGCCAGAAAACGGAATATTCGTAACAACTATACCATACTGATTGGTCACTGATTGGTCACCTGATACTATCGTTAATATATATTTGCATATTAAATGTAACATAAAACAAAGATCAATAAAAAGAGAAAGGATGTTTTCTTTGACATGTTAAAATGTTTCTCTTTTTGACACATCACTCTATACAATACAAACCTTTAATTGATTCAGGTCAAACGTGGATTTACTCAAGATATGTTCGCTGTATTTACATTGCATGAAGGTAAACGAAGGGGATGAAACACTTTAATTTAAGGTTGTAGTTTATAATACAAATACAGTTCCATACCTTTTAAGGGATCCCAGAACCCACAGAATATTCGTATACAACCTAAAATGTAAATGTAGAATATACTGTCCTCATATGCGGGGTCCTTGGTACACATAATACAGTGTTAAGTAATAAGTTACGTACATTCACATATGCTGTTGAATCGTATCGGAATAAGCTCTTACGCAGTAGGTGTAATTCCTGCTACTATATTGTAACATACATGAGCAAACCTGAAACGTTATACTTATTTAGTTTGTGTGATTAAGAGAGATATTAGTTGCTTTGGTTGATCCGACAATTTGGATAAATTCTCATGTGAATAGCCCTAATAACGTTATTGAGTGTCCACCAATCCCATAATAACGCAATATTGTTAACATAATTGATATGCAATCCCAAATTGAATACTTAATTAGGTTATGTATAATTGTTAGATCAGTATACAATAACATCTAAGTGTAGTTGTTTTGCGTACAAAACTATTTTGGCTCTTTTCATGCTAATACATTCCTATTTTTAATCCTCATAGCCCCATTACTTACCTATTGGCTCAGATACGTGTTTGCAGTCACCTTCCGGTGTGGTTGCTATGGTGATTAATAGCGTGACTACAACTATTGCTATAGCTATAGAATATGCGCCGCTTACTCCAATATGCTGAAAAAGGACACCAGACATGTCAATGAAGTTATGTTGTATCACTTCATGTTACGCTATACGTTTCAGATGTAGAATTATCCGATAGCTGGGGTATGTTACATACATAAATCAAGTTTTGTTCTGTGGATTAGGCTGCGCGATGTTGTGTCTCGTCTAAAAGTCGGTTGCAAATATCTAATGAAATTTAATAGCGCATAAATTATAGAGAGATAGTGTGTTTTTTTCTCCCACAGAATGGTAATTACTAAAATTGGAAATATAGAAAACAATAAAACTATCGTATGTTATTGCATTCTTAACGGAAAATTATATATCGATAAATCCAAAATAGAAACAACGAAAACATATGTCTGGCAATTTTCTGTATTATTTTAAAACATAATTATGTTCGAGTAAAATAAAAAAATAAATAAGCAAGCAAATAAAGCTAAAACAAAGATCTGATCTATGTCAATTAAAACAAACCTAAATGTGTTAGAAACGAAAGAAGCAGTGACCGTTTTTTTGTATAAGAAATGTCAAGTCGCAGAAGAAAAGAACCTTCGAAACATGATATTTGAACGGACTTGGGAAGTTCAGGTGAAATACAAAATGTAGAAATCTGAAGCGGACGTACGTGTAAAAAGTGAGAGAATAGTCTATTAAATTGCTAACCTGTGAACCGAAGGGAAAAGTGCATGGTTCGTGTAAGGCGAGTAAGTGCATTAAAAATAATGATAAGGAAGAACATTGTAAACTCGACCATTAGCTATTAATGTGGCCTGTTACAGGAACACGCATTTATATATGATGTGTAAGCATTTGCGTCATAAGTTTTACTTGAATAATGCAAAATGTGGACATCTGGGGAATCTAGCTGTTTGTTATAAAGTAAAGTTAAATATATGAAACATGTAACTTGATCAAAGATATGCTTTCAGCAATTCCGTGATCTACGTTTACATTCCTTCTAGTCACCAGACAGTAATACATTAAGGAAGACACAAACCTTTTAAATGTAAAGTTATTCAATTGTGCGAACTGGAAGTGCTTTCTGCTATAGGTTTGAATGGATCCGTGTAATTTATTATAGTGCAGTTATATTTTTTTCTTAGGAAACAAACATTTTTTGTCTCATTATCAAATATTTAATCACGTCTGGAAAAACAATGGCAAATGAATCATATGCACATTTAGGATTATGAAATTTTACATGTGTTAGGACATACATCATGGTACAATTGATCTCAGGAGAAGTAAATCGCAATAATTGTTCTAGATCTGACTTGTGCTAAAGAAGATGGTCATCTTTACTGCTTGAGAAATATGATACTATGTGTTACCAAGTTCTTTTCACATGCTAAACCTATTTCGCATATTCCAAAACAAACTTCTTATACTAGCATATCAAAAATCATACCGTGAAATCATATTACATTTATCAACTTCTCTGTTGTCGATTTATGGTGATATAATGAGGTGTGAATTAACGTCAAATCATGGTAAAAAGATGATGCAAAACCAACTTACTGTGAAAGATGTCCCCACCGCGGCGCCACTGACGTTACCAAGTAAAATCATAGCGCCCATAACACCTGAGTTCAAACCTAAAAGTATAACAAATAATATAGAAAATCAATTTCATAATCATTTCCCTCAAATTTCGGTTTGATAATCATTTATGTCACATGATCAATTATGAAACACATGCTCTCCTTTGTAACGTTAGTTTCCACATCAGTTTAAAGTCATGGTGGGATAACTCATATATCTATCAATTAATATCGTGTGTTTTAATGTTAATGTATTACCGAGACTACTACCAACATTCTACGATGATGTAATGAGACTTCATCAGCTTATAGTACAGTATGAAAGTAAAGCCCATTTTGCGCATTTCGAGCTACGACATTTGATATAGGGTCCATACATTGAAATGATAGCTTAATTTCTTGGGAAACATGCATTAAATTGTAAATATAATTGAAGAAACATAAAGCTTGTTTTTGTTATATTCATCGGGATCTGATGGACGACTGTCGTAAGACCCTATATATATATACCATCCATAGTAACCAAAGATCTCTACAAGTAGTACATGGATTGTATGTACCTCTTTGTGAAGGGTGTGATTTGTCTGCTATGAGGGCGTTGTAAGGAACGGTAACTCCGGCAAACGCCGTGGTGACAATGAGGTAAAACACGATATACAAAGCTGAAATAGAGATTAAAAAAGACAGCTATAAAATGCAAACCATATAATGGACACAATGTTGTAAATAAGCAATAACAAGCTCTCATTTCAATGAGCTATACATTGTATTAGGAAGCTTTCGTTGTAACGTCAGTATAACACACGTTGTGTTTTGGTATAAAAATACACAGTCAAACACCGTAAAACAAAAGAGAAACTAACGATGAATTCAATTAGTGTTGTCTTAAACAAAATGAAAGGAATATATCAGTAAGGTGTAGCGATTTACTGGCGCTAATATCCTTTACACAAGGGTCACATTTGAAGGTATGAACACTCATTTTCGTTCACTGACCTAGTTTTCTAGAAATTGTTTCTGTACTTTGAAATACAAATTTAACATGAGGTTAGAGCGTAGTTTCAGTCTATACCTAGATTTCCCGACGTTGTCTCTGCTACGTCATCACCATCACCTATATTGTTATGTTGTAACACTATTGAGCTGGGTTGTTGGGCGCCATCTTGCTTTTCGTCTAACGGATTGTCTGTTGACGTGTTCCAGTAAGGCGCGCATCGTAAGGCAACAAGGTCTTTATTACATAGATTCTGAAAATGTTTGATATTTCCTTGCAAGTTTTACCAAACTGTACCCTAAGCACATTACGTGACCTGATCTAAAATATATGTGCATGTTTTTAAATCAAAAACTTTGTGTTTTTAAGTTGAATGTCAGGAAGACTAGAATTAAGTCTGACATCACTCGTATGCTATTTCATAAACCATTGCTACCTCGTATTAGATAAACAATACCGTATTGAAAACATCATAATCCCTATATGTTTGACTGGATGGTGTCACTGAATGTCCAGTTATACTAAATACAGGTAAATATAAATCAGCTGGTATAACGTACGGTAGACGTATAGATTTGCTTATTAATATAAAGCATACACTTGCATGTACACGTATTATCATAGTTCGATCGATACAGGCTAATATGAACATGTCTGCCAGAGGAGGGAATGCCCAAACCGATAGAATAACACATTTTGTGAACAGTTGCTCTCTCTATTTTCAGATAAAACATGCTCGGATCCCAGGCTACTCATGCAATGCATGCTTTTTAAACAAATATTGTTATGGTAAGCCTGGGTACCGAGACAGCTTAGAACTTGTGTAAATTAAGAAAATCCAAACAAAACTATCCTACTAATTTACCCACTAGTTGACATGTAACAGGCTGCTAGTGATGAATATAAAAGACCATACATACGTTCAGCTAACAGGTTACGTACATGACCCATCTCAACACTAGAGTATTCCTAAGGTAACAGGTCAAAACCATTTATAACATGCACTACTGACAAACAGGGCAGATACTTTATCTCCAATTGGAAGCGGACATTATTGTTCGTGACTGAAGTCATTAGCAATGAAGCACACTGGGGCGCTAACCGATAGTATAGTGCACGCAAACTATCTCGTATCTCGTGTTAACTTAATAACGTGTCAGTGGCAGAATAAACAAATAGTCTCAAACCTCAAATCGAAATGATATTCGACATAATCTATTCAAAGAAGTTTCATGATTCATTTAGTGAGAAAGACTGAGAGTATACTAGGCAATTCCTGAAATACAACGGATGTATTAAATGAGGTAATGATCTCCGATCTAACGATATAATTAAACATCTCTTAAAACACTAGAGTTTGGAGGTAAATAGTACTGCATGTACTAAATGCAATATGAATTCAATGATAACAACATATACCAGAGAGAAGAATCGTGTGAAACAATTCCAATACATATATGATCACGAATGGTTCAAATAGTGCTATACATCACGATAGCGTTTCTTTTATATTATAAAACATTTTCTACAGTCTTCATAATTATATAATTATGTTCAAATATTGTTTTCAACAATTCCGCATATATTCCAATACGTTCTAAGAGATGAACGTTTTAATTACCATAGAAACTAGGCGGCGGAGCACGTCATTTTTTCTTTCTTTCAAGAGTATAACACACCGTTAATAATGCTTTTGTAATTATCCAATAGTTCCTAAAATCCGACAATTCGTGTATTAACATTGTTGTGACGTAACCCTGAAGTGACGACAGCGCTTAGCAATATTAATCTCGTAATTACATCATCAAATAAAGCGGAAGTGAGAGCGATTATTAAGTTTAGCTCGGATATTTGAAAGACGCCTATAGAAACGTTCAAGATGATTCACACGACTGTTTATCATGAAGGCCTAACACGTGCGTTGGGTTTTAAACGGCACAAGCGGTTCCGACGTAAGATATTTGCTAGTTGATGACAAGGGCAAGGGTTAGAAACCAAAAATTGAAAGTTACGCCATAACGTCAATTTGGGACGCGCTTGATATTGATCTGCGTTTAACAGTTTCGGCCTTAGCAACCATGGCTTTGTAAGTATATGGACTGTCTTCATGATATTGATTGAATATTTGCACATGTCCAATGTATATGCAGCACGTATGCTGAAGGACAGTGAAAAGGAGATTCGAAATCGTTTTTAAAACACTATGATAAAAAAATGCGCACAAATTATGAAGCAATCATGGGTTCCAATAGAACACTTATCGTATTCATCAAACCAACCCACCACCTCATACAGCAGCATCCACACTGTTAGAGCTAGATGTCCATATTCCCCGGATCTAGCACCATTTGATTTCGAGTTATATCATAAAGTCAAGTCACAGTTAAATGGCCGCCGATTTTCATCCCTTCCCGATTTTCGCTCAGCCTCGGCAAACATCATCTCACAATATAATCAGGATTGGTATAGAGCTATCTTCAACAAGTGGGTGAAACGACATCGAAAATGTAAAGCATACAATGGCGAATACTTCGAGAAAAAAGTAAATGATTGACGTTCCCAGTTCAATAAACCGACGTTACTGACGTCGCTAACAGAATCACAAGCGTGGTCCGCATCGGCCTTGGTGACTGTGTTCGGAGCCCCATATATCATTGGTAAATAGTTAAATGTTTATCATTATTACAGTTCTTATAGAAGGAAGATAGAGGTTTTCAGTAGTGTATGTTTTATTTATGTGTGTGAAATATTACATTACAGAGAGACAAAGCCTACATATGTTTTGAAGATCTCTCGTATATGAGCACCTTAATCAAGTTTTATTATATGAACCCAAGACAAATGAATTGGTTACACTCTTCATTTCTTCCGCGGGACAACATTCTCATGCAATCAATATCATACAGGTCAAACTCCCTCAGGTCCGAGAGACGGCTCATATAAAGGCGAGATAACGTCGAGAGCCATTAACCCCAGATCAAGACATATATCTCCCTCTATAGTCCGATCTGGTTACTACCAAGACATGTACAACCCTTGACAGCTGTTACCAGAAAAGATAGAATGCCTGATTACGTACATATCGTGAGGAAATCAATGATACCTGTCCTGTCTTGTTATGTTTTGTTCCTCTGTTCAATTGCCTGTGAAAAGAAAAGATGAAAGAATATTAAAGATTATGTGAGGAGAACACTACAGCGGATATAGTGAGGAGAACACTACGTCGGACATAGTGAGGAGAACACTACGTCGGACATAGTGAGGAGAACACCACGTCGGACATAGTGAGGAGAACACTACGTCGGACACAGTGAGGAGAACACTACGTCGGACATAGTGAGGAGAACACTACGTCGGACA
>ENA-OREC01000112-OREC01000112.1-marine-metagenome-genome-assembly--contig:-NODE-112-length-21645-cov-15.303459_pt1 | contig 21645 bp, 4 predicted proteins | sample MGYA00248626_ERZ508543 | MGnify/ENA primary metagenome ERZ508543 (study PRJEB26211, sample SAMN05518279) | marine metagenome | isolation source: Puget Sound, Washington, USA | host: Bankia setacea...
AGTAAGTGCATACAGCCTCATGCCCTCTTCAATGCCATATATATTCATAGGTGAGCAGGCAGAAAACTGGTGTAAAATGCCTTCTTATTATATACAAGTACATGTTTAGATGTTTAGTTACAACAGTTTTCCATTCAACCCTTGATATTTCTTTTCTCCTTAAACTGTCTGGATATTTTCTTTGTAACTGAAAGAAAATGTATGCAGTTAATAAGTGTATGGTTGATTGTTTCAAGTATGTGGTAACAATGCGGAGAATAATTACGTCACAATTTGGCCATGAGATTTGCAGCTTGAGTAGAAATGTGAGAGATAAATGCAGCCTTGTCATACCCCTTATTGAATTAAGTGTATGTTAATTCAGTGTTGCATTTAGTGTAGCAGAACATGTAGTTAATAGTGCATGTGTATGCTAAACTCTTTGGACAGTTTTTCTTCATTACTGTAAATCTTAAAGGGAATAAGTGGTAATTTGCAATATTTATTTCCTTGTGGTTGTTGTTTAAGTACTGTAGATATAGGGGCAAACATCTGGACCACTGGTATTTTTGCATATTCCACTCAGCATTAAACACACTTAATTTTGAGATGCCAGTGTATTCATATAGTACCTACAAGTAATTCAGAAAATAACAATTTGGTGCAGTAAGAGTAACTTAATTAGTACATGTATCGTATATTTAGACATGAACAAAGGTGACAAACATGTTAGCCTTTGCTAAAAACGTGCTTGAGTATCAAATTCACAGCTTCTCACTCACACTTCTCACTCACACTTCTCACTCACACTTCTCACTCACACTTATCACTCACACTTATCACTCACACTTCTCACTCACACTTCTCATGTTCAGTTAGACGCAATAGAAACACCAGATGACCATCGTGTTTATTTTCATATGAAATGGTTGTAGTGGTTGAATTAGATGTTATGTGGGGAAAATTCGGTTTCTCATTTTATCACCATGGAAGTCGTATATATCTTAGGCTTGATTTATTTTGTCTAAGAATCTTTAATACAATAAAGGTTAGTCCCCGTGTTACATTAGCTGTAAAGGTACATATTCTACTTCTATAAAAGATTGATCTCAAAAGAAACTGTCCTGAACAAAATGTGTCTAAGGTAGACCATATAATCAATTCCTTTTCTTCATTCATACCAAAACGAAAACGATTCCATATTTACAGCATGACATTAGTCTTTTCATCTGCCCTTTAGCCTGTCCTGTTAAGACCTATATTAAAAAAAAAACAGATTTTTTAGATGGACATACCCGGTAGCTACCATTATTTTTTATACTAAAGGAAATGAAGTTGTTAAGAACAGGATGTTTGTCACCTGACTGACACATGAAAGTCACCAAACAAAATAAATATAACCTGGTTATATAATTGACTTTAATTGTGATAAAATATTGCCCCCATGCAGTGAAACAATTTTCGAATCAGTTTCTGAAACCAACCAGTACTAAGTAATGAATGTTATGTTTCTTGCTCTAGAAGAATCCAAGACCTTGATAAAGTTAAAACTGACAGGTAATTCACTATATGTAGGTCTGCCACATTCACCATTTAGCTAAGCTGTTTCTTGAATGTTAATCGGCTCTTGATATGCATTGTCTTTTCAATCAATGAATTTTCTCAAATATAATTTCAAGATGAAAGCAAATAGTCAGCACTGAGAGGAAACATGACCAAACTACAGAGGCAACTTATTCATCACTGACTTGAGTATTATTACAGACCTTGATTAATTACTGGACGGTATAAAACCTGGCCTAATTCTAGAAATCAAAACATTGTACTTTGTCGTATTGATTCATTGATCATATCATGTGTATAGAACATTGTATTGTATCGGGAAAAAATTCTATTTATATTTCATGAGTCTCCACTTATAGATTCTGGATCTGTGCAGAATGATCTTCACAACTTGGAAACATTAGCAGCTTGTCATGATTGTATCGGTTTTGTTACCAGTAGTTAAAATCAGCCTAACTTGTAGAAATAGAACACTTCCTCTTGGCCGAATATAAAGGTCAAGCTCAAAAGATACATTAACCACAACACTGACTGATAATAACAGCATTCGATAACATGATTTCAAGTGAGAACGTGATGTAGAACCAACGCCTTCCACTACTAGTGTTATGCAGAAAAAACATCCAACATTGTAGTAGCGGTAATAAAAAATCCTTTCCACACAGAAAACCTTCCAAGCATATTAATCTTCAATAAAACATATAATAATGTGAGGGGTTAATGCAAATACTTCTCATTATTCAATAGCACATGATTGCACACTTTTGCACTCACCCCTTGAATTGTAATTCTAATGATAGAAAGTGAATTGGTTTACTCCAACTTACACTTTAAAAAGAGTCAATTTTAAAGGTGCTTTTATAATTACCAGTATTAGTTTATATAGCTCATCAGGTAAACCATCACTAGATACACAAGAAAATGCTTTTTTAGCACATTATTTTATGTTCAACTTAATATTTACACATGTGGCTAAAACAATTGGTACATCTCTGTTAATAGCACCAAATTTCAGGTTTACAATACCTACTTGAATGAACTGAATTTACGTACATTTAATTTGAACATACTGCTAAGATTTGCTTCAATTTTTGTTTTTAAATAAATCAGTTTACCCGAAGTATTATATCAATGATAACAAATACTATTCCCAGATCCAATCAAGATGTTTCATATTCAAGTTCTACCATATACAGTTTGTACATGTACTAACAATTTGAGTTTCAGGTTGTCAAGATGTCCATATATTTGTTATCCCCCCATGAAAGTGTAATTTTTAAGTAAACCCGCAAGCTTTTCAATATCCATTGTTTTCATGTGTCTTAGATAACCATTCTGCTATAATTAAAACCATACATTAGGGAAGTGTAAATCAGGTCACAAGGACAAACACACAGAAAGTTCTCAGTTAATTATTGATGAAAGATTTTACACTTGTGACTTCCATGGTAGGTATGTATTGTCAATAGGTGACAGAGCCATATTGATCTATACGCTCCTGGTGATAAAAGATTCATAAAAACTTTAGCTAGGCGTGGGCGGTTATTTTATGGCTACTTTGTGAACTTTTCATCCTGCCTTGACAACCGTGTATATATACTTCTTGGGCCATTGCTAGCTTCTTGGGGAATTCTAAGACTTATACAGAACTGACTGGAAAAATTAATAGCTGAAAAATTAAAGGGCGATCATTCTTGTAACAAATAAATCAGAATTAAAGAGAAACTATATAACTAATTTAAACTTTGAATGCTGCATTATCAATAGTTTCCTAGAAAGGACTTATATAATGTTGCAGATTAAAGCGTGGTAGGCAATACACAGATGGATTACAGACAAATCATATCATAAGACTGTGTTTAAGCATTTAAAGAAGGTGGCACATTAAGGGTACCTGTGGTTGTGCTGATTATTCCTATCAATAATAGATAAATATGGAATGCTTTGTGACCTTATGTGTCGTTCTTCACTGGGTTTCAAAAATCTAACTTGGGTTTGATATAAGTGGTTTTAGTTTTCAAATACATTTATCTTCCAACAGTCAGCTTTTAAAAAATGATATTTCAGGCAATCTGATTACTATTATGCATGCAATACATCACATGGAATATTACCAAAATTTACTGAACATTTGCATTTAAAGTAAGGATTATAAGAAACTGCAATGTTAAGCCTTTACTACATTCATCGGTATATTTGAGTTGAGATAAAGATTATATACAGTAGCTCTATGTTTTTCATGTTAGGTTTTGTTTACACTTTGAGCAATACTAAACTATGAAAGCGAGTCGTTTTGTTGACTTGTAACACAAATCTGCACACAAATTGTATCAAACGATATCTTGTAATGTCAGGGTTGTTTTGTAAGATAGCTATGCATGTTATTTCATTTCATTACTTTCTTTGTCTAACGTCTTATGTTTTCACAAATCAACCAATGGTTTCAGTTCAGACTATCCCTGTCTGCATGTTACACAATATCAATATCAAGTAGTTTGTATCCTGTTCAACTCACGAGGTGTTGAGGTGTTTTCCCTACAAGTTATATTAGTTATAGTTAGGGTAATAGATTTGGTTACCAATAAATCAAGTAAACAGGATACCATTGTCACAGTTCATTCTTTAATATTTGTCTTTATATGGGATAATTTTGTGGTTAAGTACCTGATAAACGTAACTTTGTTGACCAACTTTGAATGGTGTCGCTTCAAAACAATATTCTAAAATAGCAAAATGTGCTTTATGTCTTTTGATCTCTACATATTCTCCATTAAATGTAAATCTCAATCAATACATATTTGGAATTGAGTTGAAGATCCAAGGTCTTTTTCAATATTCTCCATTTTGCTTCCACTATAGTTAAAACAATCAACTATTTAGAGCCAGCTGACATGTTTATGCCCAATTGGTTACATGGTAGTGCAGGACTGGGAAATTTGGACCATTTATAGTCTATCAAAGGTACAATAGCACAGTGCTGATACCATCTAACAACAATCAGGCAGATCAATATAAAGCAGTACTGTCAATAGTGTGATCTAAAACTTACACACCAAACACCATACTCACAAAAAACAATCACTGAATGCTTCAAAACTTTTATTTTTGACAAAAATAACAATACATGTATGTTACATTACATACAAAGTTGAGCATTCAACAGTACAGTAAAAACTTTTTGAACAACAAATATCATGAAATAGAACTGTGTAAAATATGCATTCTGAGAATAAAACAAAACCAAATACAACTGTAAAACAATACTATAAGAAACCATTACTGACACAGTATGTCTGAATTATAAATTATTTAGTATGATTACTGTGCCAATACAGAAAGTAATGGCAATTGGGTATTTTCAATGACATGAGACATGCTGAATAAAAACAGGCAATATATACTTTTTATTAGGTATTCTGTGTGTGTCTAATTGTTGCCTTAATAAATCAAATGATTATTTCTTTATCCATTGCCAAATTCTTAATGAAATCACAAGTTAGAAAACAATGCTGTTTCACAACTTGGCAAAACCATTTGAACATATTTACAAATAATTCTGATTCCAATTACTGTCTATAACCTAACACTAATCAAAATTCAATTCCTCAATTCTCATATCAAAAAGCAAAGTGAAGTTGTGTATATATGTGACAGGAAGTTTCTTGTACATATACTGGTATGTGTTTTCATAGAGAATGCTTGTCCTTGAGATGAAAAACAGCATGTAGACATATAAAATTGTTTAGCTTAACTGTCAGTTTTGTTTTACAGCATGTTACTTCAAGGTTATAGTTTTTATTAACCTATTTTTCCAGAGGTAAGAGCTTTCACGATAAACTAATTAATGTAAAGTAATTTTTTTGCCTAAGTTATGGTTCTTGTTATATTATATAGAATGTTGTACAAGAAATATTTACATGTATTAAGGACAGTATTTAAGATAACACCGAGTTTCACATGTACCCCAAAATTGGTGGATGTAGTATGTGGAAAACAAAAGTAGCAGCAGACAAAAATAATGGCCCTATGAATGCATATCTGCTTGTGAAATAAAAGAAAATGTCAGTGGCTGCAGTGAGTGTCTAACTGTATTATGAGACCCTCAACTAATGCCAACAAGTTGTTCTGGGTAAATGGTTGTTACACTTACTAGCTATTGACATGTCAATAATGTATGATAACAATAACATCAATGAAGTTTGGTAACTAACATGTTGTGGCTTGACACATGTCACAACAAATGCATATCTTATAATGAACATAATGAAATTGGTTACAGCATATACTGTTCATCAAACTATGTCAAACTGATGGTAATAACACCCACTATGTACATAATTTATCACAATTTGTTGGAAAAGGCACCAAACATAATAACATTGTATAACAAAAGAGGGCAGACACATATACACATATATATGTAGATAAGAGCGAGCCTAAGACTAGAGCAGTCACTGAGTGTCACTGAAATGTCCACAAACCACCTCCATGATGCAGGGAAAGCAAAGAGTGACATGTGACTAACCCATACAGTTTAATGTGGTTTAGCAAACAGAGCAGATATTAAATATGGGCACAAATAGTGACCTGAATTGTTCATATGTGTTCAATGTAGTTTCTACAATTTCTATGATGACATGAATATTCATCTTCATTTGTGGAACTGAACTTGAATCAGTCAGTGTGCCTTTAATGCAGGTACTGTACATCATCTGTGTACGGGTAACATATTTGATAAAAGTCCTTGTTGGGATACAGTAGTAGTAATATAGTAGGGTAGGCTACACAATTTGATTGTTTTTTAGAATTAAAAAGTACATAAATATATATTTCTTTCCTATTGTATGTACAGACAAACGCTGACAATTTGAAAATATCAAAATAATTATTTCCTTGCCGTAAGACTGTGTCAGTGAAAAAATCAAAACAAACAAAAATAAATCTGCTAATTTTCTAGTTCCGTACTTAAGATTGCACAAGACATAAATACTGTTTACTATTTGCTGCATACAAGATTTACAACCTAATTGGAGCCAAAATGAGTAGATCTAAATATATGCTAATTTGGAACTTTAAACTAAAACTTTGCAATAATTTACTGAAAAAGTCCTGCTGCTTTCCCTTTGTGTTTTTGTTAAGTCATATACAACCATAGTAACCTTTAACCATGTTTGCCCTTTTACTGAATTTAATAGAAATACAAAATGTCATCAGACGAAGACACAGTGTAATGTATATTTTATAGTTTACAAACATTAGTTTTCTCTAAAATAAATGCTTAAACATTACAAAAAAAGCTAAAGGTTATCTGTTCTAATATTTCAACTATAACTACCTGTTTTACTTGCTAATACATGACTCTATAGGCTGTACATGTCTTTATAAGCACATGCATTTCTTGAAGTATTGCAACAACTGTAATAATCCCCTGTAATTATTTTGGCAACAATGGCTTACAGGACAAAATATCTTTCACTAAAACTTACGAAAACACGATATTTAACTATTCTTAAATATAAATAAATGCGAGCTAATCCTTGAAATGCATAGAATTGTTACCAAGTGTAGCGTTCAGTGAATTCATAGAGAAAAAACAAATGCCAAGATCAAATGACAAAAGAATGATGACAAGTTTGGGATGAATAATTAAATTACTTTAAGCACTATGGCTAACCAATGCATGCTCTCAATGAATATGACTTGTGAATATCATACATGAAACATTCTCAGGTAAATATATCCATGTACTACTCTGGATAAGCAGAAATTGATTCAATATTTATTAAACATCTTTAACAGTAACATATTATGTAACAGTATTTTTGGTAATCTCCTTCTGTTTGCAAAACATATTAGACATTGCATTATTTAAATGCCACCTTTTTCAAAAATGTCTACACCTCCTTCTTAGATATATTTTATTGCTATAAATTCTTCCTTTAAATATTTATCTAAACACCCTTTTCTCTCTCTGTCTACACACTTTAACAGCAACACCTCTCTTGTTGATGTGACTGTAATTCCAATATGTTGGTTTTATAATTTGAATATGAATTGATTTATAATTGAACTGAAAGTGGGAGTCTTTTCAACGTAGCACGAGTTTCAGTAGCAGCCTGGACAGATTACAGTCTAGAATTTGATTATAGCAACTGCAGGTCTGAAGCAGCTAGTGTCCTTCACATCTTCCATTACCACTTCCTGAGATGAGGTCACTTCCTGTTCCTGAACTGTTGTCAAGGCAACTCCCGCCGTAGACTTGGAGGAAGGAGGCGGGACATCATACTGAGGGTAAATTGCTCTCGCTTTTTTCTGTATTGTGAGCTTCCACCTGAAGTAATGAAACGTAGAAAATGTTAAAACTCAAGTTCAAACTTATACGTGCTATTCTGAGACTCTTATTCAGTACAATGTATTTATTGATACTACAATATTCTAGAGTAAGGTAAGTCTGAAAATCTGTAAAACCTCAAACAAAAAGGCAAGGCAAGGCTCTTATTACTCACTTGTGTACGAAGGCTTTATTAAATAAGAAAAAAAACAGTTTGCAGCAATCAAATACTTCTACTTATATGGCTATGTTTAGGGTGACCAATACCTTTTTTTACCCATGATCTTAAGTTGTACAATCTAGAAAGAGAATAAGAAAACTCAAACTGTTGGCTGTATATCACATAGCGTTTGAGATTAAATGTATTCTTTCAAGATAATCCTATAAATACTAACAAGTTTCATCTATGACTTTGGGATCGACACACATACTCACAGATTTATCGAGATTTTAAGCAAGTCTTATAAAGATTGGTCTAAACATCCAGCCTACAATGTTTATCGATAAATTAGTTTGTCCATATTCTACAGTCAAATAGTTTGACCAAAACTAAAGAAAAGTGGCCACTGAAATGTCAACAATTTGCTTACACTGGACCAAATTTCTTTAAGAGTAAAGAGGCCATATCTCTTCCTGGGATGTTGCTGACAGCAGCTAAGTGATATCCTTAGGTAATACAAACAGATCACATGCAGTACCTCATACAATGTAAGAATAATGATTTTGCCAATATTTATGGAGGTACACATTTCAATGATCTAAAAGCAACTTATCAACAAAACATTTAAAACATTCACATAACAACTATAATAGTTTCACAACAGAATGCACAAAACATGGAGAATCTTTTGTGAAAACGAAAATTTAACAATAAACAATAATCTCTCAGAAAACAGATCTTCACTGTGCTATCATTTATCCAATGAAAAGGATGATAACTTTTTAGATTGACTGGCTGTCATTCATTTTTCAACATAATTTTAAATAAATATTACAGATCAAAATAAACATTATTGTAACATTTTCTTCACAACACCAATACTATTTTGTTCAAATGATCAGTATTATGAGACACAAGCATATGTTGTCTGGTTAGGAGTTATGTTGAGACTAATAAACTTTATTCAAACAGTAGGTAACAGTAGTGTTCATTATAGTACAGCCATGCATTGCACTCTTCTATAAGCCTGGCCTTGTGAGAGGAGAACTCCATTAGGGATCTGAAAGGGCTCATTATTTGGCTATCATAACTAGCAGTAAATGGTATGTACTAGTACGTGTGACACCACAACAACTGTATTGATTGTAAGTTTAGTTAACATTCACGGTAAATACTAGTTTGTAGCGCATGAGTCAGTATTAATGGCTTTGTGCTGAACAAACATGAGGTATTTTGAGAGAGCAGACAAAGACAACTATAATGACCTTTTAAACGATGAATTACATGCCCTTTACTTGGTCAAAATACTTTATCAAGAACATTGCATAATATTCAATGGTCAAAATATTTAACAAGATTTACAGTTAATAAAGAGATCTGTCATAATGTACTGACACTGCAAACCATCATCACATAGAATTATTTCTAAAGTTTCTAAACTTATTGGGTCACCATCTTTAAATAAAGTTTTTGAATTGAATTGAATTGAATAATCACTTTTTTATGTTTGAACCTGTTACTGTCAAATGTAGGAACTATTGTTCATAGGAGAACTTTAGACATTTAAAGCATTGTTTGGCTACTGGTCTGTATACATCCACACGTGTCTACATGGTTGAACACAGCTGAACATTATATTGTCATGCTTTACAGCAACATGCATACATGCAAACAAGCACTGCTTAATCTCAAAGAATCAGACCATACCTAGAACTGAGAAAATATCACAAGTCTTTGCTATGTAATGGTTAAGGCTATTTGAATGATTAAATATTAATCAGTTAGTTTGACTAGGTTTCAAGCTGTTTTGCTTTACCAACAGTCATTTGTTCTGGCTGTGTATGGACCCATTAAGGGGCCATGTAGGGTCATGAGTAACGTTGCCAGTTTGATGGTGGACGGTAGTGACTCAACCATGACTTTGATTTCTGATCAACAAGGTAACGATAAACAACAGGTGCAGCATCTGTACCCGGACTACCTGGCTGTAATGGGTGAAACAAATATACTACAAATAAACCCACTGTTATGGCCTGGACTACTTTTATCAGTTGATTGACACATACTCCTGAAAAGCCTTGGAACAATTACCATAAACACCAAATCTAAATGATCTAACTTCCTGTATTAAAATTCTAAAATTAATTGACAATAATCTCAAAGCAGTCCTAATTAATTTCTTTATAATTATGTTGTAATGTGACAAGTACAATATAAGAATACATGCCAACTTACAACATTACATGATAGTCACACAATTGAATCACATGATCAGTCAGTGTATAAAGACAAATGTTTACGCCATTACAAACATAACAACATAATATACATTACTTACTATTCATATAATCAGAATTTGAAAATAGAAGGAAAAGAATGATAAATTTTTTTGAAACACTTGTCAAGTTGTATAGCTATTTGAAACAGTTTAGCAGTAAAGTATAAATAGAAGCAAGCAGGAAAACATTTAATTCATCAAAGAAGTAAATCTACAGAATTATATATGTGCAGGTTTACAAATCACTTTCACTTCATGTTATTGTCTGTATTTACTAATGAATATACTGAAAGCAGTATATAAGAATAGAAATAAGAAAATGAAAATAACAACTGACATGCGTCTTGAAACATGGAAAAATAAGTCCATCGAAAATATAATTTCTGTAATCAGTTGAAAATTTAATTTAATTAAGATGTTTTGAAGGCTGGAAACATTATGATTGATTCCTGAAGGTAGTCCTTTCTAAGCCAACACACACACACATAGCAAACCAGTCAGACTGATCATGTAGCTAGTAATAAATTAACATTAACAACAACTCTTAGTAACACTTGAACATCAGTGCAACAGAAATGAACAGCAATGTGATGAAAAGTTAGCAAACTGTAAAATCAGCAACAAAAAAAGTGAATTGTTACAAAGTCATAGAGGGAAATATCTATGGTCTGTGATAAGTTCAAGTGTTGAAAGTAGTGGTGACTTTTCTTAAATATTTACAAGCAAAGGCAGTAAGATCTTTCAATTATACATACATATGTTCATAAACTTCTGATGCATGTTAGTTTTTGTTTTAAAATGTAAGTCACTGAATGAAATTGTGATTGTACAAATCAAGATTTAAGTGACAAGTTATATGAACATTTGATTGGAAAGATGAGTGAGCAAGGATGCCCTTAACCTTAGAATATTGTTAGAAAATGAATCAAAACATGCAATAAATCAATACCAAATAGTGGGTAAAACTTGCCACGGTTATTAGTATGACAGTGCAGCTGTTAGTGTAAGATCGTATTTGTTGGTTTAGACCTACCTGACTGCTACTTGGGAAGGGGTCTATGTTTGTTATATGAGGAATAGTAGCAACGTTGGACCGCTGGCTCTTGGGCTTCAGTTTCAGAGGAGCAGCTGTAAACAATGGATTAGTACAGATAGAGATAGTAACAGGTGGAAAGATCTCTACTATCATGTAACCTTCCTGTAGATCTGGCATGGTCTATGTTCTAGAATATAGTGGCATGCTGTAACACTTGAACATGTAGCTTTGTGCTCTGATTGATTTTATCTAGAGACAGATTCCATTGGTAATACAATCACTTACATGGAAATAGATTGCTTCATAAAATGACGTTTTTGTGGTTAAATATATCAGCTCTAAAATTGTGATTTCTTTTTATTTAGCTACTAGTATTTTTTCTGTAACACTATGCTGTGAAAAGACTGCCTTCTTTACAGTTAAAGTGTAATATATATAACTAGATATACTTGAGTGCAGAATACCAACTATGAACTAGCCCTTCACATTTGTACACAGTATTAAATGAAGGAATAAAAAAAGATGTTGTCTGAGTTCACAAGTAAATCCATTTTATATACAAAAGCTAAAATTGGAAGTATTATTATGAAAAGGGATTATTTCTTGTCAATTATAGCAGTTTATTGCATTGAATTTTAAGTGACAACAATTCAAATGGCTCACTTTTGAACTAAGATAAATCCTTTATACAAAGTAATGTTGGAGCTAGGTTGAAAGGGTTAAACTAGAGGAGATCTGAGGATAAAGAATGTCTGCTTAAATATACATATAGACATAGACAGTGGTAATTAAACCTCTTAGTAGCATAAATAAACACTGCTTCCACTCAAAGTAATACTATAATTTAGCTATAAGAGAAAGTCAATAAAGTGTCAATATTTTCATAATATACAGTTACATGTACATGTAAACACTCATTGTTTGTCAATGTCTATTTACAATAAAATTGATACTGAACTTGTATTAAGTCTTCTCTAAAATTCATTCTTTTGTGTGGATGTTATAACTAAATTGCAGACAACATAAAGGCAATAACAAAGATGTTAGACTAGGTTTAGAAGTAATTAAAGATCATCTACAAGAAGAATAGTTTGCCTAATGTGATGAGTAGTGTAAGGAATCTAGCTGAAGATGTCTACCATAACAGGTCTGTACTTTACCTTCTGCTCCTTTCACTTCAGGGAAGGTAATCACCTCTTTGTCTCGCTTTGGGTCAAACATGGTTGTCTCCCTTCTCTGAGTGCGTAACTTTTCCAGGGATTTATCATGCAGATGACTTTTCTCTGACTGAATGGGTTGGGGGCTGATCACCATGCTGTGATGGTTTGGCACAGCCTTTTTCAAAGATGGCTTCTTGGTCATTTTATCACTAACCCTGTGAAAGACAATGCTCAACTGAATTTAAACAATCAATGAAGAGCAAACTCTGTCCAACACATTAGTTTTTTAGAAGTTCAAATGAAAATCAGGTAATCAAAAGTTTAGAATAAATAAAGTCTATATCTGGTGTTTTAATATAATTAAATGTATCCTCTATCTAAAATAATTCTGGAACAACGTATTATTGTCGTATTTAAAAAGTATATGTTTCCTGTAGAAAAAGAACAACAATAGTTATAAGATTTCATCCAGGTATATGAATACATGAAGCTATATCTTCTAGACCTCAATACCATTGTTAAGAAACATGGCGAGGAATGACATCTCAATGAGTAGACCACAATAGTAAAAAAACAGTTACAGTATGTTCAATAGATGCATCATAAGAAAATAATCGTTAAACAATCAATGAGAATGCTTACATTTACGACATATACAGTACATATCCAATAGAAACAATCAATGAACTTGTCACTGCCCTCCACCAGCTAACTACATGTATACCCGAACCTCCTTGTATAAACTCAGTCTAGCCTAGGTCAACAAGCACTGTACTGTTCCGCATATTGCTTCATTTATTTGAATGGTCTAGGATACATAATAATAATAATAACACTAATTTCATAATAAGTGTATTACTTCAGCTACATGCAGTGACCGTGTAATGATATGCAAATAGTTCACATGCAAATAATTAAAAGCTTAATTAATGTATATTGTATTTAACTTGTGGATGTGTGTAGTTTTAAGAAATTACCGGAACCTAATAATGATTTTATACATAAAACAAACACAATTTATGACAATTAACTCCTGGCATACACAATGAACTAGACTTTAAACACAAAGACAAACACATTTCAATGAACAGTACATCACAGGTTGCAAAAATATATAAACATAGAATTCTTTAGTAAAATTCCAAACAATGTCAAGTTAAAACCCATTTCCTCCAAAACCACAACATGTGTAGCAGAAACCAGCTAACAACTAATGAATAGACAGGACATTTGTAAATCAACACTTACAAACTCCTCCCCACATATAAACCTTATTGTTCTAATTCTGTTTCTAATTACTTTAATACTTTTGTTTGGGTGAATTCCATAAGGCACAGAATGCATCCTAAATGAAAAAAGCCAAATCTGCCTGCACAATGTTTGTTTTGGTGATTACTTCTTTTCCTTGTTATTAGAATACTTGAGTGTCATCTTTATAAGAAATATTTTCCAGAAATGTTTCTACCACTGGCAAAACAAAATGAAACCAATTGTTTAAGGGTTTAAAATCACAACCAGGACAGGGTATTGGGTGTTGTCCACAAGCATGTTGTCTTTTGTTATGCAAGCCTGCCACACTGGTTATTTTACATGCACTCTGAAAAAATGAATACAGAGATTATCTCAACAACAAAGCACAGGTAAGAGTCCATTTGTGTACTTAGTGAAATTCCAGTAGGCCTGCCAGGAGTAAGGCTTTCCCTCGGCATACCTGAAAGAAGAGGCCCTAAAAAAGGAAAGACAGACACCAGTTATAAAACAGCTAGAGGAAGCCATTAAAAGATAGAGAAAGAACAACAAAGACTGGAGTTTGATCCTCTGCCAACATGCTTCAAGCACATTACGCTCACCTATTCTTTTCTTAAAATTGTTTACCTGTATAGGACTATTACCTACAAAACTGTTCACTTTCATCTATATGTTAATCTAAAATCAAAAGAGCTGCAAGCAGTTCTAAAAAAATGCTGAACAAAGAAAAAAGAAGAAAAAAAGAAAACAAAAAAGTATTGAAATATAAGCCTCAAATGATTTAAAAAAAAGAAATATTTGCAATAAAAACAAAAACATAAAACAGTGGTACTGGCAGACTTTTGAACAGCATTCTCAATAAGGAGAATGTAAAATATAGGATTAAAAATGTATTCTTTTCTTATATTAAATCAAAGAAGCACAAAAATATAAATGAAAGAATAAAAGAGAACAAAACAGCTAAATTTCTTATCTTGCAAAGCTTCTACTGCAGACATGGATAATTCATCCTCCAGCAATAGACACGTGACTAGTTCTACAATAGTCTATGAGTTTATTCAGCCTTTACTATTACACCAAGCACTATTTTATATGTATACCTGCTGTGCAGCCAAACTGTAATGTTTTAGAGCAAGTTTGAATAACTTTTTATTTTTTAGTCACAGGAAATAACTTTATTACTTCCATTTGCAGAATCTTTTGTTTAAAAACCATCAAAAATGTCAAAAATTGGCATTTTTTTCAATATATCAATATTGTTATATCATATTAGCAGGATAACAACCGCGGCTATCAAGTAATGTTTGTGTAATTTTTATCCTTCACAAAACAACAAAGAAAGAAACTTGCTGAAGAAAACTTCTGTTACACTTGTCAATTTCTTGGAAGAAATGGATCATGTTAAATCATCTATTACCACAGCGTATAGACTTGTAAATAAAGTTAAAGGGAGTTAACTTGGTTGACAAAAAACTTTAAAGGGAAGACATTCATGCATATTTTATTTCCAACTAATTAAACATTTATCCTGTAAAAAAAGGTTATGTCATGAGTTATAAATGATGAGTTTCAGGGGTGTGACAATAATATGGTTACATTTACTTAGTTCAAGACATTTGCGAATAAGAATAGTGATTTGCTCTTTTGGTTCCAAATGTTTCAATAAAAAACAGAAGTTTGTCGGTACTAAAATTTGAATTTTGAAAATTGTGTGACTCATAAACCTATCACACCCCTGTTGTATTAAAGTTATTATTAAGATTTAACGACATTAATGTTTTAAGTATGACTGTGTGTTGTCAAGCACTTTTAGCAATGTATTCATAAGTCAATGCGATGATATCCATTCCACACTGCAGAACGTGCATCCGTTATCCATGCTCTCACACAACTTACCATGCCTGTGCTCTCGGATCTTTTTGGCTTTAATATTAAAAAGTGAAACCGTCAATGACACAAGTAAACGAAGGCTCATGGTTAAACAACAAGAACAAATAACATAAGACATTCACGATGCAAACTGAATATATAGTTGTAAGGTGTTAACCTGCCACCATGGATACATAGGGGCATAACTGCAGAAAAGCATGTGATATCTTGCTCACTTTCAAAGGAAATGGTAAACACTTTGCTAATTTTCTTCAATTTTTGCTCAAGACTGCACCGCCAGTGTCAATGTCTGTCTTTAAAAATACACCCTTTGTCACAAACCTACTATTTTGTTTGCCTTGTATAAGTGTACCTAGTGTCACATCTTTTTCTGCAGTTGTGCATGATTTGGGATACACTAAAGCTGTGTTATTACACAGTTAGTATGGACAAAAGTCTGTCAGTAGCAAACCAGCATACAAACTATGGTATTCTGTCCTTACTGATTATTCTTGTAGGGTGAGATCTTTCCAAAGTCGAAGCTACTTTGATGCTTTTTAGGAGAACTGCTGAGAATAATACAATGGTGAAGGAATTTCAATAAATATGGTAAATACAGATCAGAACTTGAATATATGAAAGACACAGAAAGCAAAGGTAATTAATACAATACTATTGATCAACACTCTACTACAGTAAAACATGAAACATTGGTCCTGGAAAACAAAAGCAAATACATGAGCACACGAGAACAAAACCACTAAGTACAGAACACAATCATTATAAGTCATGCTGTGGACCCTTAGTAAAGCAGGAGGACATGTATACTCCTTCAAAATTAGTCAAACCAATCAGAAGTAATACAACCCAAAGATTCAAATCAAACAATAAAACCCTGCTCCAATAAATCAGCTGTAACATCTTGAAAACTATACTAATGCAGAAAAAAATGTTTAATGACCTCACAAGTGTGTGCTTACAACAAAAGATTGGATACAACAATGGCAAACTTTCAAGAATTACAACCAATCAATGGCCAACTCTTCATCATATGCAAATTATTTTCCCTGTCTAACCAATCAGAATCAATTGTGTTTGTTACTGCATGATTATTCAAATAGTAAGAGCTAGCTTCCTGTTTTGAAAATGGAACTGGGACTCAATACTTTATTAAATAATGATTACTAAACTTGTAAACATTTTCACATTATCATGGTCAGTAGTGCAGAAACACACACAAAGCTGAGGTGAACTTTCAAAAGCGAGTGTTTTGTTGTTGTTTTGTCTGTTATTTTTGTTGTGTTTAAAGTGAATGTAGTTAAGCAACAAAGCTATGCTGAATGATGCTACTGTTTGTTTGTTATATCACTTTTCTTGAGGTCAAATTTTAAGAATGTTTAATGATCTTGTGTTTTTTTATAGACTTCATATTTTTTGTAAAAAGACCTATCAAAAATAAACTCTCTTATTCTCCTAATGAAACCACCTTAAGTTTATTGTTGGTTTGTAACTGGATAAAACAAAACTTCTATGTGTCTACTTATACTATAGGGGAATTACTAACACTGAATATAAAATAAGGGAAACTTGTCACTAAAAAATTGGATAAAAAAAGGATTAAAATGTAAGTAGTTCATTAGTTAAAATAAAACTATGTGGATACATTCAAAGAACATGAGTATTTCAGATATGCAGAAAATGTTACTAGTGATAAATATTTGTGAAGTGTATAAAAAAATAAAACAATGTACAAATTAATAAGATACAAAGTTGACTGTGATAGATGGAGATATATGGTGACTAGTGGAAAATAACTGATAAATACATGTATGTAGAGGACCACAATTCTTTGGGCATCGATTGAACTTAAATGACCTTATAGCCTGTGTAAACGTGTGATAATGTCTATAAACACATCTATCTACACAAATGCGCTGTTATTAACAATGAAACTGTAATATGAATGGAATGCATGTGTTTATAAGCTACGTCTGTAAGCAAGCAACACCAATTTATGTAGATAATTTTAGACTTCTGTACAATTTTGGCAAAATTGAACAATTAGCAGTTGACAAATAACAACATTGATGAAAGCAAGGCCGTGTAAGCTTCTATCCATGTATGCAAGGCAGTATTGAAAAGAAGTTTAATATATTCTTATTCACAGAACTTCTACAGTTACTTGCCTGTAATAATTTGTTGTTCATTTATTGCCATGAGAATACACAATGGACTATATTTCAATCATGATAGTTTCCATGGCGGGTATCCGTTGCTTCTCTACAACAAGTGTTGTAACAAAGTTGCAATTTATACAAGGTATATGCTTCCAAAAGCTGACAGCTTGTTAAGTTTTAGTGTCACATAGCTATGCGGTTGTTTGTGTATTGCTTTCAGAATTGCGGCCCAAGACAAAGTAAGAGTTAAAAGACAAGACATATATACTGGTTACAGTTCTGACTGGCTTACCTCAAGGGCATGACCCCAGAGAAAGGGATACCCACACGAGGGCTCTGGGAGGTCACATTGTTTACAGGTGGTGCAAATATATACGGACTATTGGTGGCAGATACCTGATTAGGACTGGAAATAACAATGTCAAACAATCGTTTACATATAACAGTCATACAATGGTGACTGTCTACTCGCCCATAGGACAAAATAAAAGGGACAGAACATAAATTACTTACATATGTACTTATTTTTTAAACAAAGTTTTAGAAAAGAAACAATAAACAATTGATTTATTTTTAAACTCTGATTGAGACTTTGAAACAAAATGTCACTCAAAAAATTAATCTTACAATATAGTTGTGTTGAATTTTCCTTTAGGTGTTTCTACTTATTTATGTGAATAAAAGAATTAGTAAAGTGACTAAATAAGTAATACATAGAACTTTGTTCTAGCTGTTATTCCCAGCACATAGTGTTTATTATGTGAAGCAGAGTTGATGTGACAGCTATTTGTGTGTTTTACTGAAGCATCAAAGATCATAGTGATGAATATGTGAAACAGTGATGCTATATATGTTCATGCATGTGTATACCGCAATGTAAGACACAACCATTTAGCAAGTAGGCAATTTTACAGTGATATTTATATTTTACTCAAGGTCTCTACATGTGAATCTGATTGTCAGTATTTCTGTTGTCATTATAGCAACCCAACTGTAAGACAATTGTTGGATGTTTTATGAACCTAGTGTTCCTAACATAGAAGATAATGCAGGACCCAGTTAATCAGACAGACAGACGGATGGACAAACAGAGAGCAAACCCATACTTTCTCCAGTACAAACTGTAAGAAATTAAACAGTAACAAAACTACAAATAAGGACACTAAACCATGATGGCAGAGTTAAAATTCCTTGATTGATATATATAGGATGGACATGAACCATGTGCTTTGCCATGACATGTTTTTATGATCTCTCCACTTTGTGTGTGTTTCTGCCTTTCTCACTTACTTGGAGCTGATCTTCAAAAAAAGTTTTCTCTCATGTTCTTATATTTTGCAATTTCTAGCTTTGATTAATATGCCCAATCAAGAAATGATCATTTGATATGTATGCGTGAGTCAAAATATAAACATGTGAGAGTGTAATTATTCAGAAACTGTTTAGATCTTAGTAAATAACTGATAAACTATAGTTGTTATTGTGTCATAGAAGAAAGCTTATTCTACGGATTGATTGAGTTAATGATTATTAGAGTATCAGTGAACTAAAATGCAGTTACAAATATCATCAGTATTATAACGATTTCATTTTAGTATACACAAGATAACTTTGAACATAGCTTCATGCTGTGAAAACTATGACACAAATACACTTGTCTGAAAACAACATGGCAAAAAGGTTGGACGGATCGTACGACTTTTATAATGTAGATATTAAATATGTACTATAACAAAAAATAGCAATTACAATTGCCTGAACAAAGTTACTGACGAAATATTTTCATAACCATGTAAAGGAAGCGAAGTTTCCTTTTTCAATTCTGTATGTTTTTAATACAAAGACATATTTGCTATCATGTAGTAAACATACTGCATAAACAATAAGCAGTGTAATCTATGTTGTGTTATTTGTAGGAAACTAAAAAGCACGTTAAGATGGATAATAAAGAAAATAGGTTTTAATGTTTACAGTTAATAAGAACATAGTAAAGCATCCCTCTTCCCCGATTATTATAGACTAGATAATGGTAACTGCTTGAGTCAACGCGTGGGTAAATGTAGTAAAGAACTTCAAAATAAAACTAGTCTAGAAATTCACCTGTAGCTTGTAAGAATTATTGATATTCTGAGAAAAAATGCAAAACAAAATTAATATGTCATAATACTTCAAAACAAAACACGATAACTTGATCTAAAAGAGGCAACCAACTGTTTTTCGAAAGTTATGAGCAGAATCTTTAACAATAAGAAATGTTTGCTGCCAAATGAACTTTTATATCAAACAAATTCAGTCTTATCTAAATTCTAAATAAAACAAATCTTTGCAACTCAGTTGAAGACAAAGAAAAGCCAAATAACACACAGAAAGTAACACAAACAACAAGGTTTGACGAGGTAAATACAGATGAAGATAAACCTAACAACAGCCTGTATACATGACAGAAATGTGGAGATATTACATACAAGAAGATAAAGCACGTTTGTTTTACCATTTGTAGCCAGAACGCATAAGTGAACCATTTAACGGTGTATAATATGGTCTATAGCAATGCACAAAACAAGTATTAAAGAACCTTTCTGGACAAGTGTTACAATCATTAATATAAAGACTTGGGACTCAATGCATATACAATGGCTGCTTTCATTACTTATGGTCAATACATTTCTTTTAATGAATAATTATTTTCTTTCTGTTTTCTACTTTGGTGGCTATTATTAACGTTTGGTATACTTTTTTCTTTATAGGTTATTGTAAACTGCTTTATATTAAATTGTTCTATTTAAGTGGGTTATTTTACACATTCTGGCCACAAAAAGCTCTCATAACAACCACAATGAGGAAGCCACCATGCTGATATACAGTACACAAAACAAGAAGAAATGAACATAAAACCTGTGTCATACCTGCTCAATGAAGGTATAGATGGTGTCGTGGTGGTAGAGTTCTGCATGTTATAACCTGTTGAATGTATTGGTGGTATGGAGGACGAATCCTTGTATGACATGATGTTCTCTTTATCCCGTTCCTTATAATCCCGACTGTCATCCCTGTCTGTGTCCTTGTCTGACCTGTCTGACTTCTCACGTTTCTCATGTCTCGTATTCTCCCGTTCGTATCTACTGTTCTCTCTATCTAACTTTAAATCATCCCTTTCCGCACTGTTATCATTCCTTGAGTCGTTCAGTTTATTCTTATCATTACTATTATCAGACTCACTGCGAGATTCACCTTCTTTGTCTTTAGAATCACCCAATTTCTCTAATTTAGATTTCTCTTTTTCTAGTTTAACCGAGTCACGATCGGTTTTCTCCCCAGAGTTTCTGTCTGCCTTCTCACTTTTAGCGTCAATTCTCTCTAATTTATCCATAGAAAGTTTTGTCTCAGTTTTATGAGTCATTTTCTGAACCACTTGTTTGTCAGTTTTCTCAATTTTGTCGAGTTTTTCTGGAGTCTTCCCAACAGGAGTTCCAGTTGTACCGTTAGTTAAACTTGTTTGAGTTTTACTTTTATTATCCACATTTTGATTGGTCGCATTAGTAGTAGTGGGCGGAGTCTTCTTACTGACCGCCCCTTTAGCCTTTGAGTCCTGCAATACACGATTCCTCTATTAAGAGGTAATAAAGTAAAAAGTGGTGTTCTTCATATATGACATGACTGTAATGTCTAACCAATACAGAGACATGGTCCAACTCTGTAATGTCTAATCAATACAGAGACATGGTCCAACTCTTTAATGTCTAACCAATACAGAGACATGGTCCAACTCTGTAATGTCTAACCAATACAGAGACATGGTCCAACTCTGTAATGTCTAACCAATACAGAGACATGGTCCAACTCT